>JAFEHB010000603.1_pt1 | contig 22216 bp, 20 predicted proteins | sample 9267121 | NCBI WGS metagenome assembly JAFEHB01 (sample SAMN17103336, study PRJNA684904) | human gut metagenome | isolation source: diarrhea sample from child under the age of five | host: Homo sapiens | place: South Africa: Mafikeng, Mafikeng Provincial Hospital | collected 2019-09 | reverse complement strand
TTGAGCCAAGTCATTCTTTTTATATGGTTGCAGATTTTGACTATAAAAGAAAAGTGGATGTAACTCTAGAAGAAATGGACCTTTTTATGCATGGTGAAGTTTTACAAAAGGAATGCGAAAAAGGGTATGTGGCCGTATGTTTTAAGGGACATCCGTTTGGCTTTGGCAAGAGTGATGGAAAACAAATCAAAAACAAGATTCCTAAAGGACTTCGTTTATTGCCAAATTCACATGTAAATATAGACTAAAAATGCCAGGAAATTTATTCCCGGCATTTTTTTGCGATTTCTTTTGCGACATTAAAATAGTCTTCTAATTGATCATCACTTGGTGTGTAGCATTGATTGATCACATCGTGGCATGATTCGATTCCAGATTGTTGCATCCTTGTATCGATTTCTTTGGCAACTTGGTTAAACCATCCGTATGCGGCAAAGGCCAACCCTTTTTTGTTCTTAAATTTACATGGACGAATGTGTTCAAGGAAAGCGGCTACACTTGGTGCCATGACATTGTTGTAGGTTCCTGATCCAATACATACAACTTTGGCATCCATGATTTCACGCATCACAATACTTGATTTTGTATCCGATAATTTATAGACTTTTACATCCATACCCGCATCGCTGAATCCTTCGGCTAAGCTTTCGGCAATCTGTTGTGTATGTTTCCATACAGATTCATATACAATTACGGCTTTATTTTCTACTTTTTGAGCAGCGATACCTTTATATGTTTCAATAATATCTGCAATATAGTCTTTCCAGATAATACCATGTGCCGGCATGATATATTCAATGTCTAAATTCATGCCTAGAATTAGGTTTAATTTAGCTTGCACTGGTGTTGTATATGGTAAAACAATGTTCGCGAAGTATTCTTTAGCTTGTTTTAAACAATACGCTTTATCCAATCCTTCATCTGTTAGATTAAAGTTTACAATGTGCTGTCCAAAGGCATCGTTTGAGAATACAGTTTTTAACTGTGGACAATATGTCAACATGTTGTCTGGCCAGTGAATCATCTGCATTTCGACAAAGACAAGGTCATATTTTCCTGTGTTGATTGTATCATTTGTCTTTACGACCTGATATGGAACTTGATCAAAGTATTGTTCAATCATATTCTTCTTTCCAGAAATAGATGCGTAAACTTTTGCGTTTGGATATTTGGCATATACTTTTTTAAATCCACCCGAATGATCTGGTTCTGTATGTTGAACAACAATATTGTCAATTTCTCTTCCTTGAAGTACGGATTCAACTCTTTCCAATAGTTCTTCTGTGAATTCTTCTTCAACTGTATCGAATAATGTAACTTCATCATCTACCACTAAATAGGCATTATATGTACATCCTTCATCAATAGGATATAAATCGCCATGGAAGTGACGGTTGTTTAAGTCTCTGACTCCGACCCAGTACACGTTATCTATAATTTTTTTAGCTCTTTTCATTTCATCTCACCTCTTCCTTTATTTTAGAATTATTTAGAGAATATGTCTATTTATTTGCATACTTTTATATTTTTTGAATAAAAATTATAAAAAGTCAACTAAAAAGTGTAAGTGTTTTCTTTTTTTAAGAGTATAATAATAACTAGGAGGAATTGTCGATATGATTATTCAAAGTAAAAGAATTTGGGTCGTAAATACATGGTTGGCAGCCCAAGTTGAAGTAGAAGAAGGAAAGATTGTAAATATCTATCCATATGGAGAAAAAGAAGTAGATGAAGATTATGGAGATAAGAGAATTGTTCCAGGATTCATCGATGTGCACACACATGGTGCTTATGGATTTGATACAAATGATGCGAATGAAGAAGGTCTTCGCAACTGGATGAAAAACATCGTTAAAGAAGGTGTTACAGGTATTCTTCCAACAACAATCACTCAGTCTGAAGAAGTTTTGACAAATGCAGTTAAAAATGTTGCGAAAGTTGTTGAAGAAGGGTATGAAGGTGCTGAAATCTTAGGTATTCACTTTGAAGGGCCTTACTTGGATCAGGTATATAAGGGAGCACAGCCTGAACAATATTGTGTAAAACCTGATCTTGAACAATTCAAACGTTATTTGGCAGCTTCTAATAATTTAATTAAAATCGTGACTATGGCTTGTGAACATGATGATAACTTTGAATTAACTAAGTTCTTACGTGCAAATGGAATTGTATGTAGTCAAGGTCACTCAGGAGCTACTTTTGAACAGGCTCGTTTAGCTATTGCGAATGGGGCAAACTCAATGACTCACGTATTCAATGGTATGACTAAATTCCATCACCGTGAACCAGGATTAGTTGGTGCTGCCATGCGTTATAGAGATGTATATGGTGAAATCATTTGTGATGGAAACCACTCAACTTATGAAGCATTAAATGATTATTTTACTGCGAAAGGTCCTGATCACTGTATTATGATCACGGATTCATTAATGGTTAAGGGATTGCCAGTTGGTACAAAAGTATTATTTGGTGGAAACGAAATCGAATTATATCCAGATGGAAGTGCACACTTAACAGATACTAAGGGTCTTGCAGGATCTACATTGCATGTCAATGATGGACTTCGTATTTTAGTAGAAAAAGCTATGGTTCCTTGGCAAACAGCTATCAATGCTTGTACATTGAACCCTGCTCGTATGTTGAATGTAGATGATCGTAAGGGATCAATCCAAACGGGAAAAGATGCAGATTTAGTTGTATTAAATGATGACTATTCTGTTGAAATGACTTACGTAAAAGGAACAAAAGCATTCTAATTAAATAAGCACATTGTTGATCAATGTGCTTTTATAATGTTTTTTGCGTGTATATCGGATTCTAATTTATCGTCTGTAATGATTATGTCAAAATCATCGATATTAGCTATTTTTGACATATACTTCTTATTAAATTTTGTATGGTCTACCATACAAATTTTTTTATTGGAAGAATCAAGAATGGCTTTTTTTACTAAGGCATCACTCATACTTGGAATGGATACGCCATAGTCTAAATCTATTCCTAAAACGGAGATAAAAGCTTTATCAATATAATAGTTTTGAAAGAATTGGATGGTACTTTCAGATAGAGCTGCCTGGGTTACAGGATTATAGGTTCCTGGAGCCATAATAATTTTTGCCTTGGTGTTACGATCTACATATTGAAGAATCTTCCAAAAATTTGTAAAGATGGTGATCTTTTTATGATGTATTCGCTTAAAGAGTTCTAAACAGGTTGTACCACAATCTAAATAGATGGAATCTCCATCTTGAATGAGTGTACTCGCATAAATCGCAATCTCTTTTTTATCCGATTGTGACATGCCTTCTTTGATTTCAAAGGAAGGTTCTGTTGAACTGGACTCATTGAGTGAGGCTCCTCCATAGCTCTTTGTGGCGAGTCCTTGATTTTCTAGATGATCTAAATCTCTTCGTATGGTCATTAAGGAAACGGAGTATACTTTTGCGAGTTCACTGACTTGTACGGTTTTATCTTTTTTTAGCTTTTCATAGATTTCATATCTTCGTTGTGTTGTGTTCATACTTCTATTAAAACACAAAAAGGAACAGAAAGAAACATGTTTTGTTGTGTTCTTTTGAAATAAATTGTTTGATGTGAAAAGGATATTGAATCTGTATTTTTCTAGTGTTAGGATACAGATGAACTTAAGGAGGATCCATCATGGAATTAATTATCGACTCATCAAATATTGAACAAATTAAAGAACTAAATGAATTATTAACAATTACGGGTGTTACGACAAATCCTACAATTCTTACAAAATCAGGTAGAGAAGCCATGGATGTCGTAAAAGATCTTTGTGAAGTGTTGAGTGAAGATCAATTGTTGTTTATTCAAACCGTACAAACTTCTTTTGAAGGTATTATGGAAGAGGCAAAAATGATTTCTTCAATTCGTAATAAAAATATGTATGTTAAGATTCCAGTTACACATGAGGGTTTAAGAGCTATTAAAGAATGTAAAAAATTAGGAATTCACACATTGGCTACTGCCATTTATACTGCGGATCAAGCTTTCTTAGCCGCTATGAATGGAGCTGAATATTTAGCACCTTATACAAATCGTATGTGTAATTATGGGGATGGCGTTCAGGATGTGAAAGACTTGATTGAAATGTTGAGAGTGAATAATATGCCAGCTAAAGTGATTGCGGCAAGCTTTAAAAACACATATCAAGTGCATGAATTGATCAAGGCAGGCATTCAAGCTGTAACGGTTCCTTGTGATGTTTTATATCAAATGATCAATCATCCAGGCACTAAGATTGCGGTTGGTGAATTTAGTGTGAACTGGCAAAGAGCTTATAATCGAAACACGTTGGAAAAGTAGAGAAATCTACTTTTTTTATTTTTTTAAAATATTAGCACTTAAGTGTTGACAGTGCCAAAAATGGTGTTATACTATCATTAGCAATCATAAAGAGTGAGTGCTAAGTACAAGGAGGTGCTTATTTATGAATATCGAACAAATGTCAGAGCGTTTGCAGAAACTTTTAATGGATGCCATTAATTTGGCTAAATCCACCCAACATCCAAGTGTAGATACTGTGGATATGTTGGAAACGATTTTTAAGGATGATGTATTGGACGGTTTATTTGAGCGTATTGGCTTAGATAAGACGCGTGCTTTACAGATGGTTCAACAAGAATCGAGTCGTGTCGCAAAGAGCTCAACAGGTAATATAAATTTATCCAATGAAGTGCAGAAATCGTTTGAAGATGCGCAAAACTGGGCAAGTCAACATGATGAGACTTATTTATCAGTTGCGAGTGTATTTTTAGCTTTATTGTTTAATCGTTCTTATATTTCTAAAGAATTGGTTAGAACTTTTAATTTAAATAAGGAGGCGTGCTACAAGGCTGAATTAGAGCGTCGTAATGGTAAGAAATTTGATACGCCAAATTCAGAAGAGAATGTAGAAGCTTTAAAGAAATATGGTCGTGATTTAGTCCAGGATGTGCGTGATGGTAAGATTGATCCAATTATTGGACGTGATGATGAGATTCGTCGTGTTATGCAGATCTTATCTCGTAAGACAAAGAACAATCCCGTCTTAATTGGTGAGCCAGGTGTTGGTAAAACGGCGGTTGTCGAAGGTATCGCATGGCGTATTATGAAGGGTGATGTGCCTGAATCTTTAAAAGAAAAACGCTTAATTGAATTGGATATGGGATCTTTGATTGCCGGAGCTAAGTATCGTGGCGAATTTGAAGAGCGTTTAAAATCCATTTTGGATGAAGTCAAAAAATCAGATGGACAGATCATCTTGTTTATTGATGAGATTCATAACTTGGTTGGTGCAGGTAAAACGGAAGGTAGTATGGATGCAGCTAACTTATTAAAACCAATGTTAGCTCGTGGTGAACTACATTGTATTGGTGCAACAACTTTTAATGAATATCGTAAATATATTGAAAAGGATGCTGCTTTAGAGCGTCGTTTCCAGAAGGTACAAGTGGCTCAGCCAAGTGTAGAGGATACAATCAGTATTTTGCGTGGATTAAAAGATCGCTTTGAAAGCTATCATGGTGTGCGTATTTTGGATGAAGCATTAATTGCGGCAGCTACTATGTCTGATCGTTATATCACCGATCGTTTCTTACCCGATAAGGCTATTGACTTAGTGGATGAGGCTTGTGCTACATTAAAGGTTGAAATGGAAAGTATGCCTCAAGAGTTGGATGAGTTGCAGCGTAAAATCTTGCAGCTACAAATTGAAAAGACTTCACTACAAAAAGAAGAAGATAAACGAGCTGTTGAGCGTAGAGAAGAAATTGAAAGTGAATTGGCTTCTTTACAATCAAAGCGTGATGAAATGCATTCTAAGTGGGAAGACGAAAAACGTGGTTTGGCCAATGAAAAAGAAGATAAACAACGTTTGGAGAAGGCTCGTTTGGATTTAGAGCAAGCGCGTAATGAAGCTCGTTATGAAGATGCCGCTAAACTTCAATATGGAACAATTCCAGAATTAGAGGCTCGTATTCAAAAAGAGCAAACGAGTCAAAAAGAGGATGCCTTGATTCAAGAAACAGTCAATGAAGAATTGATTGCGAAAATCGTCTCAAGATGGACGGGTGTTGAAGTGACTCGTTTGGTTGCGAGTGAAAGAGAAAAATTATTGAATTTGAAGGCAGAACTTGAAAAACGTGTTGTAGGTCAAGATGAAGCTCTAGAACTTGTGACCGATGCGATTTTGCGTTCGAAAGCACAGATTCAAGATGAGAATCGTCCAATTGGATCTTTCATGTTCTTAGGTCCTACAGGTGTTGGTAAAACGGAAGTTGCCAAGGCTTTAGCGGAACAATTATTTGATGATGAAAGACACATTGTACGTATCGATATGAGTGAGTACATGGAAAAACACAGTGTGGCACGATTAATTGGTGCGCCTCCTGGATATGTTGGATATGATGAAGGTGGTCAATTGACGGAAGCTGTTCGTCGTAATCCATATAGTATTGTCTTGTTTGATGAAATCGAAAAGGCGCATCCAGATGTATTCAATGTATTACTTCAAATCCTAGATGATGGTCGTATTACGGATTCAAAAGGTGTTACCGTTGATTTTAAGAATACAATTATTATCTTAACATCGAACTTAGGTAGTCAATATGCCTTTGAATCTGGTGATGTACATGATAAGTATATGGAAGAAGTAAAGCGTCATTTTAAACCAGAATTCATTAATCGTATCGATGAAATTATTGTGTTCAACGCATTAGATGATTCAGCCTTTATTAAGATTGCCCACAAGTTTGTTGGCTTGCTACAAAAACGATTGGCTGAACGTGATATTACATTAAATGTAAGTGATGCCGTATACAATCAGATTGCCAAGATGGGTGTAGATCCTGTATATGGTGCTCGTCCTATGAAGCGTTATATCCAAAGAAATCTTGAAACACAGATTGCTAAGGAAATGATCAAGACGGGTGCTATGCAAGGGGATGTAATCCATGTAGATTGTCAAAATGGCGAGTATACATTTGATATTCAAGGAAGATAGTTAATTATCTTCCTTTCTTTTCTTATTTAGAGGTATAATAGTTTCAGGAAGTGATGTTTATGTCTTTAAAAGATTGGATTCAAGAAAGTAATAATATAGTATTTTTTGGTGGTGCTGGTGTGTCTACAGAAAGTAACATTCCAGATTTTCGTAGTGATAATGGATTATATAAAAAGAAGTATCCATATCCGGCTGAGATTATGTTGTCACATAGTTTTTATTTGAGTCATCCTAAAGAATTCTTTGATTTTTATTTTAATCAGATGATTTATCCAAATGCCAAACCGAATAAGGCGCATTATGCTCTTTCAAAGCTTGAAGAAATGGGTAAGCTAAAAGGGATTGTGACACAGAATATTGATGGCTTGCATCAAATGGCAGGTTCTAAAAAAGTTTATGAATTGCATGGAAGTGTATTAAGAAATACTTGTACGCATTGTCAAACCAAATATTCTCTAGAGGATATGATGAAACTAAGAGATAATGAAGGTATTCCTAGATGTAGCAAGTGTGGTGCCATCATTAAGCCAGATGTTGTTTTGTATGAAGAAGGCTTAGATGAATATACATTGTATTCGGCTATTCATGCGATTGAGCAGGCAGATCTTTTAATTGTAGGTGGTACAAGTCTTGTTGTATATCCTGCGGCTGGTTTAATTAACTATTTTCATGGCAAACATTTGGTTTTGATCAATAAAGATAGTACAAATATGGATTCAAAGGCGGATCTTGTGATTCATGATTCGATTGGTAAGGTTTTAGATGATTCACTATGTGAAGTTTATGTGAAATAAACACTAAACTTGAAATTTAGACATAAATAAACTAAAATTTTATCATGTCAGAAAAAAACAAGATATCTTTTATCCGTGATGGATTATATAACATAGAAAGAACAATGCAGTTAGACCCGGCAGCACATTCAAAATGGGAAGTGTTTTGGTTGTATCCACATATTAAGGCAATTGGTTTACATCGTATTGCCCATTGGTTTTGGGTGCATAATCATACATTTATTGCGCGTTGGGTAAGTAATCGAGCTAGGCATTGGACAGGAATTGAAATTCACCCTGGTGCTGTGATTGGTCGTGGTTTGATGATTGATCATGGTATGGGAGTTGTGATTGGTGAAACGGCAATTATCGGGGATGATTGTCAGCTTTATCATGGCGTAACACTGGGTGGTACAGGAAAGCAGCATGTCAAAAGACATCCAACTTTAGAGGATGGTGTATATATTGGCTGTGGCGCAAAATGTTTAGGAAATATCACTTTGAAAAAGGGGTGTCGTGTAGGGGCAAATGCGGTCGTCTTAAAAGATGTTCCTGAAGGGGCAACTGCAGTGGGTATTCCTGCAAGAATTATAGAGAAGAAATAGGTGGTTGTATGTGGAAATATCGTTGTAAATCCCATTTAATAGCTTTAGTTGTAGCTTTTTTAGTTGGACTTGGCTTAAGTGCGGTTGTATTTGCAAGTGGTATAGATATGAGTTCGGATATGTTGTCGAGTTCATTAAGTTCTGTGCCAGGTGTAGATACAGAATCACTGAAACAGGTTTTGACGTATCTACAAAATAATATGTGGATCTTATATGTAGGTGATGCCTTATTGATTTCAGGAATCATCAATATCATTTATATTGGACAATATGTAACATCACGATTCAACATCAGCCCATGGATCGTTATGTGTTTGATTTTCTTTTTACCTGAATACATGATCTATATAGGTGCCATCTTGGTTGTGCCTGCATTTGTTGTATGTATTTATGGAATGTTAAGTTTACGTAAAAACATTTCGAAAGAACGTCGCGAATTTAATTTTACAAGTGATGATGAATTGGTTCGTATGTATAAGATTCATCATGAATTGGATGAGTCTTATAAGGATCTCGCAAAGACTTGTCGTAAAAATGTGCGTAAATTAACAGGTATTTATGCGTTAGGTATTGTTGCCCTATTTGCGATTTTAATTGCCGTGAATAACATGATGCTTCTAGCTGTATTGTTGATGTTCTACTTATTTGCGTTTAATTTAGTGTTACGTTATCGTGCTGTATCACTTTTACCAATCACAAAATTATTATATGAAGATTGTAATCCTGAGGCTTGTGCGAGTGCCATTATTTACTATTGCACAAATTCAAAGGGACATACACGTTTGAGCCAGCACACATTGCTTGCACAATGCTTGATTTATTTAAATGATGCTGAACTTGCTCAAGATGTATTGATCAGCTATCCACGTAAGGATGCATCGAGTTCTTTACAATATTGGTCATTGATGTCTTACATCTATTATATGTTGAAAGATGAAGAGGCTTTATCTCGTTGTAAAGAAGAGGCACAAAATATTCGTCTTCATTATGGACGTGCGGGTGTCATGATTCAAAGTGAAGAAATGGCGGCCATTGAAAATAAAATCCATCTAATGGATGGGGATTTGAATACCTGTAAGAAATATTATTTACAAGGTCTACAAAGAGCGAATTTTCCTTTCCAGCAAGTAGATTCATGTTACTACATTGCTCTGATTTCATTTGTAGAAGAAGATTATAAATTGGCTCGCTTGTATTTTGAAAAAGTACTTGAGCTCGGAAATCGTATGTATTTTGTGAAAAAAGCGAAAAACTATTTAGATAAGATTGAAAAGATCAATCCTGAAACATCCAGTGATGAAGTAGAATATTCGTAGTAAATGAAAAATAGATTTCGCAAAAGCCAGTAATGTGGCCAAACATAAATGTGAACACAAAACTCAATCCAATGTTGATAAAAAACAGGATTGAGTTTTTATTTAAGTGAACCGGAATATAAAGAAACCATTCAAGGATAAACCAGGCTACAAAAAGAATGGAAAGCCATACGTGAAGGTCTTTTAAAAGTGTTATATCGTTATAGGGAATACTACATGAAAGAATCATGCCTAAACAGATTAGGGCATGATTTTTTTTATTGTAATTTACGTTATATTTCTCCCATATTTTTTTTGAATAATAATAAAATCCAATGGCTGAACTAAAGGCCCATAGAAATAAATATATGGGGTGATGTAGTTGATTTCCTATATAAGTCTGATTGTCATAGAAGACGTCAATCCAGCAAAATGGAAGGAAATTCAGGATGGCTTGGATTAAATAAACGTGAATATATGTTATAAATTTCATCATTTTTTCATTTTAGACAAAAAAACTCAAAAAATCAAAAAAATAATGAAAGTTTTCTGGAAAAAGTGCTAAAAAAAACGTTTAAGAGTATGGAGGTGATGAGATGTCCGAATGGATTGAACAAGATCACATGGATGAAAACCACTTGTATGTTCATTTGAAAAATCCAGAATTACTCGACCTATCCATTTTTGATCGATTATCGAACGATGATTTTTGTCTGCCTTGTATGTTGACGAACGAAAAAACGGCATCGATGGTGTATGCGATAGAAGGCTATATTCCTTTACATGATTTTTTAAGTCAGTATGTGTTTGAAAAAGAAGAAGGCTATATATTCTTGCATCAGTTATTTGAACAAGCCATCGCATCCAATCGCAATAAACCAGTTCTATTTGACCCAGACTACGTATTTGTCTCTAGTTTTGGAGACCGCTTTGCGTTTGTCGTGGTGCCCATTCAAATATCAAACTGGATGTTTCAAAAGGATATGTCAGAAAAATGGGTGGAGTACATCGCAAAAACAATGCAGACTACAACCGCTTTTGAAATCCCTGGATTTTTATTGAAGTTTTTAAAGAGTGCTGAGTTTAGTTTACCCAATCTTGTCTTAGGTCTGGATAATATACGAAATTTATATTATCCGAAAAAGTTTTCTTTCTTTAAAAACAAGAGAATGCAGACATTTAAAGTCAAAGAACCCATACAAGCTTTCCATAAAGAGAAGCCTGTTGAATCTGTTTTGGAAGAAAAAACACAGCTTTTACAAGTAAAAGTAGATTTTTATGCCTACCTATTATGCGATCAGGAAAAATATGCATTGTGCAATGAAATCAATCTAGTGGGAAGAGCGATGGTATGTGATGTCCGTATACAGGATGCGAGTATATCTTTAAAACATGCCAAGATCGTATGTGAAAATGATCGGTACTATATACAAGATCTAAAGAGTACGAATAAGACGTATCTGAACGAAAAAGAAGTGAAACGTAAGATGCGATTAAAAGATGGCATGACGATACGATTTGGTGATGTCGTGTGTGAATTTAAAGAACAATAGATATAAGGTCATACATACCTATAATGCCAATGTTTATCGTGTTATGGATGAATTGAGTACGTGTGTTTATATTTTAAAAATCTGTCCAGATTATGAAACAAAACGATATAAACATCAATTTAAAACAGAGATCAATGTGCTCTCTAACTTAAATTCGATCCATGTCCCTAGCTTGATCACTTGTTTTGAAGAAGACTTTGCACAATGTTTTGTCGAAACGTATATTCCAGGAATCAACGCAAGACAATACTTTCAAAACCATCGTTGTTTATTCAAAAAGTATCGCTTGCTAATTGATGTTTTAAAAGTCCTGCAAGATCTGCATCAGATTGGCTATCTCTATATTGATTTAAAACTTGAAAATATTATTTATTATCAGAACCATTTTTATTTAATTGATTTTAACGCATGTATTGAAAATCACTCGCATGTGGCAGTGATGGCTTCAAAATCCAATTGTGCACCTGAATTATTAACATTGATTGAAAAAGATATTCGTTGTGATATCTATGCACTTGGTTCTTTGATTCAAGAACTTTTCGGCATAAGTATGATGCCCATAGTTCTTTTGTGTCATCAAAAACAAGAGCGAAGAATATCTCGATTATCCACATTTAAGAACTTGATTTTTATACATATCATCATTCGAATCTTGCTTGTACTTTCTATATGTATTCTGTCTGTCTTCCGTACAAGTCCAAAAAGTGTCTTTGATGCGTACTACACCCATCATCAAATTGCCTTATTTGAAAAAGCGTATAAAGAGTCTGATAAAAAAGATCGTTTATATACGTGGATCTCTAATGGATGGATCTTGGATGAAGTATATGTCAATGAACAGGCATCTTTATTTTTAATGGAGGAGGCAATAGCGACAAAAGATGCTACTTTGATTCGATATGTATATGATCGTGTTTCTTTAGATAAATGGCCAGAGCTTCAAGCACTTGTGTTGGTGTATTTAAATCCGGATGCCACACATATTGATACGTGTATTGAGCTGGTTAATTCAAATAACTTGCTTCTAAAAGATAAATTGAACGTTTTAAATCAATGTCTTCAGTTTGGTTTGCATAAAGAAATTAAAATTTCGATTCAACCGATTAAAGAATGGATTGAAAGTATAAATCCAGAGACATTAAAAACGTATCAAGCCGAATTTGAAAATTTAGGATGTAATTACTTGGAATATGTACTTTTATTACGAAATAAGGAGAGTGAAAATATGGAAATTCCAGTGGTTTTTATTGACAATTTAAAAAGTGAAAGATGGAAAGATCTTTATGAATTTTGGAGGAGCCTATGATTGTTTCTCTACAAGATGTTGAATATACAGATTTTATATATTGGCAGGAAACAGAAAGCTTTATAAATGGTGTGGCCTCTGCGACAGGAAATGTTGAGTTGTTCTTTGATGAAAAAGTGGATCGAGACTCTAGTTTAGTTATTTATGATGGCAAAGAAATTGATTTAAACCAAGAACATACTTTTATCGATATTCAAAAAGAAGGAATCACGCAGCTTGTATTTATTTTAAAAGATATAGATGGTTATGCTTTACAGGAAGGTGAAAAAACAATTCTATTAGATACGACAATACCAGATATTGTATTCAATGCAGGCAATCAAAATATCATAGATGTGCTTCCTTTAGAAGATAAAGAAACTATTCATGTAAAGATATTCGAACAAAATGTGAAAAGTATTGAGGTTTATTTAGATGATGAACAAATGGATTGTGAAGAACTTGAATTTGATGTGGATGTTACATCCAAAAATAAATCTTTACGAATAATCTGTACAGATATTGCACAAAATAAGTTGGAAAGAGAAATTAAAATTTTACCTATTGAATATCCTGAATGTTTATTAAATTCTGTCGTGTACACAAAAGAAAATCATTCTAATCTGCAATTTGAATCTGTATGTAAACAGGCTTTTAATCTGCATGTATATTGTGATGGTATATATTATTATTCACTCGATTTAGAAGACAAAAATAAAGTGTTGATTGATCATTCAAAAAATGGAAAGTATACATTTGAGTTAGAACATAAAGAGTATCCACAATTTAAAAAAAGTATCGAAGGCTCTATTGAATATTCTAATATTTTGCCAATAGTCACATTAACTCCTTCAAGTAAGCTATCCAATGAGGATGTCATTGTGAAAGCAATCCGTAATGTATCTAAATTAGAAATAGGATATATAGATGTGGATCTCAATGGTATTAAAACGCGCTATGCGCTCAATGAAACGATTCGTTTACCAGCCATACAGAATCAGGATGTCATCTATTGTGTGAGTGCGTATGCCAAAGATATATATGGACATGAGGTAAGTGATCAAATTTATGTCCAAATCGATAAAAAAGCCCCTTCAAGTCAGTTGTTTATGAATAATGAAAGGGTTGTGGATCGCATGAATTTAAAGAAACAACCCAGTCTAGAATACAAGTATGATGATGCAAATGCGTATATGCGGGTGGAATACTATTTAAATGATACTTTCATGGATATGGATTTTGAGAAAGTCTTTAATCGTATGATGAAAGATGATGTATTAAAAATTGTGACATATACAAATGATGTGCTGATGAACCTAGAAAAGAAAGAATATGAATTTGTATTTAGTCCCGATAAAGAGATTGAAATGGTTTCAAAAAGTGAACAAGTTCTAGAAAAAGATGAAGTGGTTGAATTTGAACGTGTCTGGGTTGTAAATGAAGATAATGAAGTGGTCTTAAAAAAGAATACGAAACATATTCAAAAGGTTTCTAAGCCCAAAATTCACTATACGCGTAAAAAGAATAAGGTACAAATATGGTCTGAAGATAAGATCGAGTATGTTTTAGTCAATGGTAAACGTGTACAGATTGAAAAAGATGTGGTGGGACATGATTTTGTCGAGATTTCGTTAAAAAAGAAAAAGACTTCAATTGAGGTAAAGACAAAGCATCGCAAAGTATTAAAAAAAGAAGAAATCAAAAGGTCAGCTGTGAGAATCACCTCTATACAGAAAATAAGGATGTGGCTCAAACAAATCTTTAAATTATGATCAAACTATGGGTATACACAGACAAATCCTGCCACTACTTTGATTTGAACTGCGCAAAGTCATTTTCAAAGTACTTCTTTGAAAAAAGAAGGAATGGTGTGTGTATCGTATGGAATCAATCTAAAAAAATATTGAGATATGGCGAATCGTGTATTCTAGGTGAAGTTTTATTTTATTTAGAAGAAATAGAAAGTACAATGTGCCATTTTCCAATTTCTAAAAAGATAAAGGTTGGAAGAAGTGAAGCATGTGATATTCAATTATGTACAAATGGAGTGTCTAGGTATCATTTTCAAATTGAAGAAGGTGTATTACAGGATTTTGATAGTTTGAACGGTACGTATGTCAATTCGAAACGAGTTAAAAGATGCAGCCTTTGTATGCAGGATGAAATTGTGTTTGCGAACATTCGCATGATTTATTTTAAAAACTATGTGCTTTTGGATATGGTCAATAATCCTTATAGTAATGTAGAGCTAGATTGTAAAAATGCAGTATATTATCCGTCCTGTTTAAATGTTGAAATGCCAAAGGTTCAAAAATTTGATATTCAGATGCCACAAATTATGCGTACAGTTCAAAAACAAAGTCTTTTTAGTGCGATAGGACCGAGTTGTATGATCGCAAGTTCTGGTTTTATCTCGTCCATTTTGATTGGGTATCTTCAAAAACAAAGAATAGAATCACTCTTCACAAGTATGATCAGCTCTTTGACAATGGCATTTACTTTTATGGTGTATGGCCTTTACAACCGGAATTATCAATACAAATTAAGTGTAAAAGAGAGCACAAAAAGTATCGATATGTATAATGCCTACATAGAGAAGATGTATGAAAAGGGTGTTATATCTAAAGGTACATTTAAAAAGCAGATGGATGAATATATTACTAAATATATAGATACATATCAACACGAAAACAGAGATGTGATCTATGTCGGGTGTGCATACAATGCGTGGTGCAAAATAAGTTATCGTGAAGTTTCGTATGAATATGCACTTGATGAGTTGATGCAGAAAAGAGAACAGTTAATTTCAAATTTAAATCAATTTGTACAAGTTCCTATATTTTTGAGACATGGAGAGGTTTGTTGGATTCAAGGCGATGTGAAGGCAAGTATTATTTTATTTGAAAATTATTTGTGGTATTCCAAACAAAAACGTAAATGGGTATGGCTTCAACAGTTTGATGGAATGAAACAAATTCTTTTAAATCCCTATTGTGCTATTTGTGAAAAAATCGATACCGATACAATTGTCGTTGATGTAGAAGGAAAATATCTTCCTAAGTCGTATTATTGTTTGATTTATGTGGGGAACCAAAAACCATCTTTCCATTATGACTACCAAATTGAAACAATTGCGATAACAGAATTAAGCTTAGATCGAAAACGGTTTGTATTGCGGAATGAAGATTCAAATTTCTATGATCAACTAATCAAAATAGGTCCTATTCGAAAATCTGAGTATGTAATGAAAGTTCCCGTAGGTATTGATGAGTCCCAACAAATTGTTGTTATGGATTTTCAAGAGTATGGGCCTCATGGCTTAGTTGCAGGAATGACAGGTTTTGGCAAGAGTGAATTTATTAGTTTTCTTTTGATGATGCTGATATGGCATAATACACCTCAACAATTTCAATATGTATTGATCGATTTTAAGGGCGGTGCCTTTGGACAACCCTTTTATGAATTTGCGCATTGTGCAGGAATTGTGACCAATTTAGATGCACAATCTATGGAACGTTTCTTTCAGAGCATGAATTATGAATTGGAGAAAAGGCAACGCTTGTTCTTAAAAGAAAAAGTATCGGATATTCATTCCTACAATAAGATCCATACAATGTCACATTTATGGATCTTTGTGGATGAATTTGCCCAATTGAAAATGCGATTTCCACAATTTATGTCACAACTGCAGGAAATTGCACGAATTGGAAGATCACTAGGCATCCATTTGGTTTTAAGCACACAAAAACCTTCTGGCATCATTGATGATCAAGTTTGGTCCAATACAACTTGGCGAGCTTGTTTTCATGTGAGTAGTATACAAGATAGTCGTGAAATGCTTCAAAATGAAATGGCGTATCATTTAAAAAATCCAGGTGATATGATTCTTCAACACCAACAAAAGAATCAATCTTGTCGAAGTTTTTATTTACAAAGTTCAATAGATGAAATATGTTGGCGTGAAATCAACGAGAAAAAGGAAGTACTGCATTCAAAACATCATGCGGGTAAGCGTGTCATGGATGTATTAAAGGATCAAATTCATGATTTAAAGGAAGTAAGAGAATGGGTGTTATTACCGAAAGACATTCCGGAACATGTATTTGGTGTGTTAGATCTTCCTTTTGAACAAAAACAATGTGAAATTGAATTTATGTCAATACAGTTGTTTTATACAAAAAGTCTAGATATTGTATATCGTTTGATCAAGTATTTTGAAAATGAAACAATCTATGTCTATGGAACAAATATGTTGGATTCCTATGTTGATTTTAGTTTCTTTCAATCTCGCTATTTTTCAAAGATTCATGAAGGTGTTTGTATCATTTTTGAAGATGAGAATTTGGATCTTTCTGAATTGGATGAACGTGTAATTTCGTTTGTGGTTACGAATAATGAAAATACAAATTTTAAATGGATCTTAAATAAGTATGTATTTGATATAGAGAGTTTAGATGATAAACGGATATTTTTTGACACCTACCATCTGCCTTCGTATCTAAATATGACGCTGTATCACAATACATATGTTGAAATTTTATATCGAAAGATAAAAGAAACAAATCTTAAATCAAGAGCTACAAAATCGATGATATTCAATAAGGATAAAAATTGTATTGGTTTTGAATGTAAAGGTGATCGACCGGTTTTTATGGATGAAACAAAAAAGTTGTTCATTTTATATATGCATACGGATTATGTACATGAAGTAAATCGTATATGTGAGAGTTTAGCACATTTAAAAATTACGAGTGATTGGCATCAAGAGAGTGATGTATATGTCGTGTGTGTAGATGTTAGTTTATTGAATGAGGATGCATTTCAAAAGAAACTATACAATGCTCAAATTGTATGGGTTGGTTATGGTTTAAAAGAATATGGATATATGTTAAAGCGAAAGCTTCCATATGAACATTTTGATTGTGTCTTTTTTAAAGATCAAAATGAAGGGGTTGGTATTTGTGAATGAGGTTGGTATATATTTGTCACTTGATCTAAGAATGGTATATGTATCTCAATTGTATGTTGTAAAAATGTTTTTGAATGAGTTTTTAGGTTATGAAATACAGTATGTGTTTAATGTGACAGGAAATTATTTTTTAGCTTTAAATAAAACGTTTCAAGAAAATCAAATCGCTTATGGCGATATCTTAATCTATGGGAGGTAAAAATGAAAATATCAGTGGATTATTCTGAAGTATATCAAGCAAGTGTCTATGTAAAAAACAAAGCGGATAGCTATAATGATCTAATTCAGAATCTTTATAAAAAAGTGGAGCAGATGCAAAGTATCTGGCAGGGTGTAGATCATTTAGCTTTTCAAAATCAGCTAGAAGAATTTAGACCTTCATTAAATGAAATGTATCAAGTGATTCAAGAATACAGCAATGTATTGAAGCAGACAGCTTCGGTTTATGAACAGCTTCAACAAGATCGTGTTGCACAAGCTAGATTGTTGTTGTAGAAGGAGAAAAGTATGGCACAAATTCAAATATCAAGTGAAGATGTAATGGCATATTCTAAGCAGGTGGATGCGTATGCCAATGAGATTCGAACTGTATTTAACGAAATTGAATCCAGAATGTATTATGTGGAATCTATTTGGCAATCTCCAGCTTCGAAATACTTTATGGAACAATTTCAAACGTTGAATCCAGCAATGATGTCGTATTTAGATACGTTAGCACGCTTTTCTACGTACTTACATCAAACCGCAAATCTATATCAGGAAAACGAACAATCTTTGATGCGTTATGAATGAGATAAATTTCTACAATGCCTTGTCTAGTGATTTAAGTGCGTTGTTAAATCAGACAAAAAATATTGTATCGAATGAAGAGTTTGTCTATGTGAATCAAAAGGTCAGTCGAATTCAATATTTGATTCAAATTCAGATGCAGGGGATTATGAATCGTGAACGGCGATAGTATAGCTTGTCAAAATCTAAGTCTTGAATATAAGGCGCTCGCTTCTAGGCCTCTATCTTCAAAAGATCCGACAATTAATGAAAGGCAATATCGCATCGCAAAAGAAATAATGGATATTGCGAATTATTTATCGAAGAGTGCATCTTTAATTGAGTCTTGCGAGCACAAACAAAGTGCTTGGAAACCTGGAAAGGTGAATTTGATCAAGTATACAAACTTGAATTTAGTTTCACAATTGACAAAACAGAGTCGCTATTCGTATGGTTCAGTTCGCTATACAAAGTCATTTAAAGAATGGAATAAAAATTACACAAAGCCTTATTTCCATGTAGGGGCCGATGCCACACTTCTTGATGGAGAAATTAAATCGAGTATTAGTGCAAGAATATGGAAGAACAAGAAATTTGATCCGCGTATAGTATTAAATGCCGAGTCAAGTCTAGCGTTATTATCTTCTACAGTAAATGCGCGTATTGGAAATTCAAAAGTTTATGCGAGCGCTCGAGCAACAGGGCAAGTTGGTGTTGCGTATGCGACTTGTAAAGCTGCTTTTTCTAGGAAAGAACAGTCGTTTGAAGCTGGAGTTGGTGTTGCAGCCTTACGCGGCGAAACACGTTGTGTATTGAACATTCTTGGGGCGAAAGTCACTTTAACGGCACAAGGAAGTGTAGGTAGTGCAGAGGCTAATTTCTCTTATCATTTTTCTAGCAGGGAGTGGGAAATCGGCTCAAAACTTGGCTTTATTGCGGGACTGGGCTTTAAAATCAACGTAAGTTATTAGAAAGGAGTCGGCATGAAAGATTTATTACCGATTGGTAGTGTTGTCACTTTAAAAGAGGGGACAAAGAAATTAATGATCATGGGGCGTCTTCAACAAAATATGAAGACAAAAAAACTCTATGATTATGCGGGATGTTTATGGCCAGAAGGCTATATGGATAAGGAGCATTGTTACGTATTTGATCATGAGGATATAGATTGTTTATTCTATATAGGGTTACAGGATATAGAAGAATTTAATTTTCGGTTTGAACTGGATGAAATGATGAAAAAAATGGGCCACTAGACTATTGTCTAATGGCCTTTTGTTTAGTCGTCTGATTTAGATAAATCAGGTCTAGAAACTAGATATTCAGGATTGTTTGCCTTTAAATTATTGAATACATCTTGATCGTGTACTTCAAAATTATATTTCTTTAAATAATAAACAAGACAAGCTTTTGTGACATCATCATCACTGCTCAATGTTGTATATACATCATCTTTAATGTCTTTGTATGTATTGGATACTAATACGGCAACATATGCATATGTTGTTCCACTGCTTTCGTTTGTGAAGACTTCGTCAATGACTCCAGCTTTTTTTGTCTTTGACAATGTATTGATCAAACGAGTTGATAAATCCGTAGTCTTTGTCGTTATCAATGTTTCTTTTCCAGAATATTTTGCAGAATCAACCATGTATTGTTGAGCTACTTCTTCTGGATCTGTTCCACTCTTTAATGCTTTCAAAGCTTTTTTAGCAGTTGCCTTATTCTCACATTGAATGATACGAGCTTTACTTGGTTTATATGTTTTTTGGACGTCTTTCTTTGCGTCTGTGAAGTATTTTTCGGTTAATTCACTTGCTTGTAAACTTGGGATTAGAACTTTATTCATATATTGTTTACTATTTTTGTAGCCCAATGATTGAATTTGTTCATTAAAGTTTTCCATGTTTTCTTTGTAGTTGTTAACTTGTTCTTGTGCTTTTTCCTTCATTTCCTTTGTAACTTTGACTTCTTGTTTGTAGATAGCCTGTTTTACAAGTTCCATTGTAAGATCTGTACCAGTTGATACTTTCAATAATTCATATTCATCACCCTTAGTGTATTTTGTATCACCAATAGTCATGATTGTTTCATCTTTATCCTTGATGGTTGCGGTAGCTCCAGAGCATCCTGTCAACATCATGGTAGCACATACGAATAATATAGGTGTCTTTTTCATTATTGATCACCTCCATAAGTTGTTTTTACATAGCTGTCGAATTTTTTCTTTGTATCTTTATCGTTGAATTTAATATCTAATTTTTTTGCATACGAATCTAAAATCTTGTATGAAAGAGAAGAATCACTGTTTAAGATGGCATACAATGCTTGGTTTGAAACAGTGTCACTTTTTGCGTTAAAAATCTTCTTTGAATTTGTTTCTTTTACATATACCTTATATAAGCTTGTTCCACTTGAACTTGTAACTGTGATCCAGTCACTTGTTTCACCTTTTTTAAGGCCGATTGCAGCTGTTACAACATCAGCAGGAACCGTTGATGTTGAACTTGAATCCGAACTTGTTGAGTTTGAATCTACATATCCTGCAAATCCATTTTTATTAGCGGTATTTGAATCTTCAGAGAAGGCTTTAGCGACATCCGCAAAGCTTTCTTTTTCTAAAGCCTTATCAATATTACTTTTCTTTTTAGCTTCTGTTTCTGTTAGATTATCGGCATCGCTAACATCCATCTTAATAATGGATACGGTTCTTGGATTTTTTTCTTCCCAAGCCTTTTTCACTTCATCAAAATGTTTAGTGATATATTTTTTATTCATTTCTTTTTCTTTTACACTTGTTAAGCAATAATCATTAAGTTCTTCATAGGATGCATAACCATATTTAGCAAGTTCTGTTGTTAGTGTAGATTCATAGTCATCACTTTGACTAGATGCGTTAGATTTAATATTAGACTCTAATGTGCTTGCCTGTTTCTTTAAATCTTTTGTAGTTTTGATAGATTGATCGATAACGGCATTTTTATACATATTGTAGATAGTAGAGCCATCATAAGGTGTGGATTCATCATATAAATCATCAGCGGTAATGTCATCCTTATTAATGGAAGCAACAACTTGTTCATTGTTGGTTGTTTTTGCGGAAACATTATCTTTATTGGTGTCGTAGATGAAGTAGCCAATAAAACCAATAATGATGATGGCAATAAGTACGACAAACCAGTTATTTCGTAAAATATCAGTCATAATTAACCTCCTTGAGAATGTCTTTTCAATTATACGAGATATCTTTTTAAATTGCAATGAAGGCTCGAGATGTATTAATTGAGATTTTAATAATTATTTGGTATTATATTGCAGTGAAAAGAGGTAGAAGGTATGGCAGATTTGGTCATTAAGGATCTTCATGTATCCGTGGAGAATAAAGAAATTTTAAAAGGGTTGAGTTTAACTGTAAAATCAGGTGAGCGTCATGCCCTAATGGGACCTAATGGAAATGGTAAGTCTACATTGCTTGCAGCCATTATGGGTAATCCAAAATATACAGTTACATCTGGTTCAATCACATTAGATGGAAAAGATGTACTACAAATGTCAGTCGATGAAAGAAGTAAGGCAGGACTTTTCTTGGGTATGCAATATCCTAGTGTTGTTTCTGGTGTTACAAACTCTGACTTTTTAAGAAGCGCAATCAATGCACGTTTAGAAAAACCAATCTCATTATTTAAATTTATCAAAGAAATGGATAAAGCGATTGAACAATTAGAAATGAAACCAGACTTGGCTCATCGTTTCTTAAATGATGGCTTTAGTGGTGGTGAAAAGAAACGTAATGAAATCGTTCAAATGATGATGTTAAAACCAGCCATTGCGATGTTGGATGAAATTGACTCTGGACTTGATGTCGATGCATTGCGTATTGTTTCGGATGCCATCAACCAATGTCAGCAACAAACAGATCTTGGTTTATTGATCGTATCTCACTATGCACGTTTCTATGAATA
>JAFEHB010000601.1_pt1 | contig 22299 bp, 35 predicted proteins | sample 9267121 | NCBI WGS metagenome assembly JAFEHB01 (sample SAMN17103336, study PRJNA684904) | human gut metagenome | isolation source: diarrhea sample from child under the age of five | host: Homo sapiens | place: South Africa: Mafikeng, Mafikeng Provincial Hospital | collected 2019-09 | reverse complement strand
TTCTCACTTCGTGCAGATCAAGGGCCTCGTTGTAAAATTTAATAGATCGGTCCAGATCTGATACATTGTAGTTTTCATGAATCATCTTAAATTTCATAATTCTTCTCCTTTTGTACATTCTGTGTTTTTAATACGTGACTTATATTGCGGATATTCAGTAATAAACCGCTTAATTACATTGGCATCATTCCAGTAATGCATTGGAAAAATGACATTACAATCTATATTTTTAAGGAAATACAAGATCCCGTCGGCATAGTGATCTCCCTGTCTCGGATCTAGGGGGACAAATGCAGCATCAAAATGCATACCTTTGATTTTCCTGATCTCTGCACGATATGCTGAAGTAAGTCTCTGGTTGTCAGCTTTCGGCTCGCCATCCCAATACCAGTCGTTTAAGTCGCCGGCATGATAAATGGTGCCTTCTTTTGTTTTGACAATAAATGCTACACCACTATCGTTAGATAGCAATGTATCGACTTTGGTATCATTATCCAGATTATAAGTTTGATCATGATAAACATATGTAATCTTCATATCCGACAAATGATTCCTTTTTCGTATATCATTCGCCAGAACTGCCTGATATGTCATCCCCATATCATCAAGAATCCCAAATATCTGTGGGTTAAAATGATCCTCATGGAAGTGACTGCAAAAGATGATTACCTCTTTTTTCTTGTCAAGATACGGTAATTCACCCTTGAAATAATCAAAAATATAGTAGCAATCTCTGGTTTCAACCAAAAATCCACTGTGGTTAATGTAAGTAATTTTCATGATATCACCTGTAATAGTACTTGAAAGATCGATTGCCATAAAATAAACAGCCTTTGCGATTTCTTCCGGTTCTACAATACGACCGATTAGACTATTCTTTCTCCTCGTTTTTTTCTGATAAACGGCTTATGATTATTACTTTACCGTGTTAAAGTTTTTCTATAAGATTTTAACAGCTATTTCTGACATTGTCCACAATTTTAAAAAACAATTCCTATATCAGTTTTCATTCGATGTAATTAGTACAGCAAAAATTAAGTTTCTGCTATATTGACGCAGGATGATTTCTTCATCTGCAAGGCAGAGGAATGATGCGTAGCGGTGGCTGCGACGATTAACGACAACGCTGCAGATGAAAAATCAGACAAGTCACTATGGTGGTTACTTAATATTCGCTGTACTAGCATTGTAAGTGGAAGTTGTTAGTGTCCTTCGGACATGAAGCATTCCTCGCTCTATCAAGACATATCTTTTGCAGTTTCCCTACACTATTTCTTTTCCAAAAGCTCCAAAAATACCTCATCCATACGGACGGCAGTGGAAAAATATTTACTCTCCGAACGATTCAATATCATCTTCATATTCTTTTAGTTGAGTGCGCCAATTATTTTTATCTTTATCTGTTATTTGTCTAATTACATGGCACGGATTACCTCCTGCAACAACATGGCTTGGAATGTCTTTTACCACAACTGAACCAGAAGCAATGACTACATCACTTCCAATTGTGACACCGGGATTGATTACAACATTTCCACCGATCCAAACATTATCGCCTATTGTTACAGCCTTGGCATATTCCAGTTCCAAGTTGCGTACATCCTTATCAATTGGGTGACCTGCTGTATATATACTTACGTGGGGAGCCAAAAATACATTATCCCCAAACGTAACATAATTTTCATCTAATATAGTCAAATCTGTATTAGCATAAAAATGTTTTCCAAATGATATTCTATCGCCATGATCAAAATAGACCGGAGGCGTTAGTACCATATCCACAGGAGCTACTTTAAAGCATTTTTTCAATTCTTCAAAAGCACTTTTATCGTTCCAGTATTCTGATTCATTAAACTTTTTTTGAGCTGCATGAACGTTTTCAAACGAATTATCACCAACTTTATATGGATTATATAATTTACCCTCCATCATTCTGTTCCATTCCGTTTTATTTATCATATTTCGTTAACCTCACAATTTCAATTTTCTTAATTCTGCAAACTTGATTTTACATGTTTCCCATTGTATTGCTCGCCCTATTATAAATACAATTTGTTTTCCTTCCTACCGGAACAAACCTTCTTCATTTTCCGACCGGCGATAAAACTGACAAGCTTACTGTAATTTCTTGCTTTCTTCGGACAGACTGCTACACAGTGCATACAAGAAATGCACTTATCCTTATCGGTCATCTTCGGATTGTCCAACGGAATGGCACCTGCCGGGCATTCTTTTGCGCACAGACCGCAGGAAGTGCATTTTCCATTTGCAACAGGTTTGAGCGGAACACCACCATATTCTCGATATGGTCTGTTTCCCGGAAATACGGGTGTCCTTTGTGTTTCGCTGTTTTGCATAATCTTTGCGGCAAACTCCAGCAATTCCTTTTCATCCTGCTGATCCGGGCGTCCGGTTCCAAATTGGTGCATCAGGGAATGCTCTGCGACAGCCTCCATTCCTGCGATACATACAAAGCCCGATGCCTCCAGAACATCCTGCAGTTCCAATAAGGTATCGTCAATCATACGGTTTCCAAATACTGCCGCAAGAATTGTCTTCGTACCATCTGCCTTTACTTTGCGGAACATATCCGTTACAACTGATGGAATGCGTCCACCGTAAGACGGTACAGCAACCAAACATAGATCCTTTTTTTCAAATTTCACCTTCATGAGTTTATCTGGTTCTTTAATTAGGTCGATTTCTTCAGTATCCAGCTTCGTCCCTTTCGCAACAATATCTGCTACTTTCTCTGTGCCCCCTGTCGGGCTGAAAAATATGTTATAAAATCTCATAATGATCCTCCTGCTGATTTCGATTTATTTATTATACTTTTATAACGGTTAACCAATTGTTTTCAATAGTCTTTATATGTTTGAAAACCTCTTTTTTACCAAGATGCTGCCAGATGGGATAAGTACGGTCAATAAAAGTCTTCATCTGGACACTGATTCCGCCATTTCTCTGCACACGTCCGTCATCAGTGACCACATCAATGTTGCTCATGCGTAACAAACTGTTCAGCACTTCCTCAAATCGTGGCATGAACTGTATTTCTATCATTATATCCCTCAATTCCATGCTTCTGCACACTTTTTAGTAATAATATTACATTATAAAACGATCTGAGCTTCAATTGCTTCTCTTTTTTCTTTTTCAATATCACTGGAAAGAAAATAACAGTACAAAGTAATTTCATGATTCCCCAGAATGCTTTTAAACCAAATATAAAAAATTTTCCAACAAACCAAATCATACAAATAGTAAATAATACTGATAACAGCTTTTTTCTCCTTCTAACACTCATCCAATTGTAAGTGATTCATTTTTTGCGGAATAACACAAAATAAGGTCCAAAAGGGCACTTTCCCTTTTGAACCTATACACTTTATCAGCTAACGTATTCACTTTCTTTTTTCCTCATGGTCATGAGGCTTTTTTCTCTTAAATCTCATTCTATGAATCCTTTGATTGTTCTTTTTGTTCTTCAATAATTCGTTCTGTTGCTTTATGAATCCTATCCTTTGAATATGGTGGTCGTGACATGCTCCCACCACTTAAATCTTACGATTTTGAAGTGGGGGCTTCCTGCTCGATTTGACGCACGGCAAAGATATCTGACGCAGGATTTCACACTCTGATAGGCTGGATTAAGATACATTATTTTTCCGCCTGTGCACATATCATATCCCATGCTTCATCATCAATTTCTTCATTGTGAAACAATTTTCTCCTGTCCTCATCTGTTATTTTTCTAATCACACGACATGGATTTCCGGCTGCAATGGACCAGTCCGGAATGTCTTTTGTTACAACACTTCCTGCACCAATTACCACATTGTCTCCAATATGTACTCCAGGACACACTACTGTATTTCCTCCCAACCATACATTATCCCCGATGGTAACCTCTTTTCCGTATTCAAAAGCAGAATTGCGCGTATCTGGATAAATTGGATGTCCTGCTGTATAAATAGATACATTGGGTGCCATCTGACAGTTATCACCGATTTTTACCTTTGCCACATCTATAATTGTACAGTTATAATTTGCAAAGAAATTTTTACCTACTTCTATATGCGAACCATAATCGCAATAAAAAGGTGGGTTAATCCATGCATCTTCCGATTTTCCCAAAAGTTCTTTTACTATTTCTGCAATCCCATCAAAATCCGACCGATCTGCAAAATTAAGTTTTTGCAGAATTTTTCTACCTATCCTCTGTTCTTCCATAACCGCTTCATCTGAAATGTAAGCAAGCTGCATATCTCTTCTTTTTTTCATATCCATAATTTAATCCTCCATTTCTGTTAAATTTTTTAACCATTTATATTGTTTATAATGTTTAAATACTGCCGGAAGTTTTACCAGTTCATCCAGATTTAGGACAAAATACACCATCATTACCGGCAATTTAAATACAAATGCTGCGATACATCCCAGTGGAACTGCAAAGCACCACATAGTAACCACATCACATATTAATCCAAATTTTGTATCTCCCCCTGCAGGAAAAATACCACCTATTGTCATAGAATTGATTGATTTTCCTATTACATAATAGCTGCTTATAAACAGCATATTCTTTAAATATCCTGTTGCTATATCAGTCAGATTCGTAAAATGCAGGATTACAGGTGTCGCAAGAAAAATCACTCCAGCCGTCACCACGCCCAAAAATACCGAAGTTTTGCATAAAATATTTCCGTTTTTCTTTGCTTCGGATAAGTTCCCTTTACCAAGCAGATTTCCAACAATAATACTTCCACCATATCCAAAGCCGGTACAACCACAGATTAAAAGATTCTTGGTTATATTTGCAATAGAATTGGCTGCGATAGCATCGGAACCAAGATGTCCAAGTATAACAGAATACATCGTAAATCCACCGCCCCAGGCAAGTTCATTAAAAAGTACCGGATAAACATGTTTCCAGAATTTCCTCGTTATATGGACTTCCCTATTTTTTATGTCTTTTACTCCAATCCAAAATTCCTTTTTCAGGTGCAAAATATAAATCGTAATAATCAGACCAAGTCCATTTGCAATGACAGTAGCTAGTGCCGCACCTGCAATCTCCATTCTTGGAAAGCCCATGTATCCGTAAATCAGAATAACATTCAGTATAATATTAACACAGACAACAACTGCACTTATTATGGTACATCTGCCTGCATAACCACAATTTTTCAAGATTCCCTGCAAAACCTGCAGAACTCCTGAAAAGATATAGGATAATCCAATCACTTTCAAATACTTAATACCATAATCAATCAGTATAGTATCGTTTGTAAACAGTCGCATGAGCGTTTCAGGAATAAAGAATGTTGCAAGCAGAAAGAGAATGGAAATTATGAATACATATCTTAATACAAGTCCTGCTGATGTCCGTAATCCATCAAAATCTCTTTTTCCATAATACTGTGCAACAAACATATTTTCCCCTATTGTAAGTGCTGTTAAAATCAAATTAAAAACAAAGGTGATCTGCGAAGCCAGCGAAACTGCTGACAGAGAGTTCTGATTTAATCCTCCCAACATAAAAGCATCGCATGCACTTACAAGTGCTAACATAAATTGTTGTGCTGTAATGGGCAGAGCAAGTTTCAAAATCTTATTTGTGAATTCGTTTCCCATCTACAATTTTTCCTTTCTGTGCACAATATAAAAATAAACCAATTTTATTGATTTTTATACCATAATCAGCCATAATAATATAACAAACGTTCGAAAAGGAGATTATTTTGATGGAAGTATGTCCAAGCATTGTTTTAAATTCAGATGCATCTGAAAATGTTGCCTATAACAATCCAGACTTTCCTGCATATATAAAAAAGGGACAGCTTTCACGCTATCCTGATTTTCGTGCAGTCAGTCATTGGCATGACGATCTGGAATTTATTCTGATTTTAGAGGGACAGATGTTTTATGATGTGAATGGTCAGAAGATTTCTTTGCAAGCAGGTGAAGGAATTTTTGTAAACAGCCGCTGCTTTCATTATGGCTATTCCGATACTCATACAGAATGTCTCTTTATCTGTATTCTGTTATCTCCGCAGTTGCTTTCTGTAAATACTTATTTTGTGGAAAAATGTCTAAATCCCCTGATACAGAATATTCATTTTCCCTATCAGCCACTGAATCCGTCTATCCTGTGGCAGAATTCTATTCTTCGTGACCTTGAAATGCTTTACAAAAAAAATGTGGATGAAATACAGCCATTTATTACGCTGGAAAAAACCGTTCATATTTTTCGCCTCCTTGCTGAAAATATGAACTATTTTCCAGATTATGATAAAGATACAGAGGATACTCTGGCTCTTACTACAATGATCGGATATGTGCAGAAAAATTATCCCCAAAAAATTATGCTTAAAGATATTTCATCCTCAGGAAATTGCTGCAAGACAAAATGCACTTCCCTTTTTCAGAAATATTTGAATACTTCCCCAATGGTATATCTAAATCGCTATCGTTTGGAAAAATCTGTTTTTCTTCTTCAAAATACTACAATGTCTGTTACTGAGATAGCATATACCTGCGGGTTTTCAAATAGCAGTTATTTTTGTGAACTTTTTCATAAGTATTATAATACCACCCCTGGGAAGTTTCGAAACAGCAATAGATAAGCACTATTCATATTCTTTGGCTTAAACTCTCAGATTTGCCACTCTTCACATTTAATATCACTTATCTGCTCGATTGGAATGACCGTTTGATCTGTCATGATGATGGTATGCTCGTATTCGTCTATCTTTTTTACAATACCAGAGCACGTAACATAGGCTCCGCCGGCTTTTTTTGCATCGGGAATAAAATAAGTTATCGATACTTTCTGTTCTATGCCAATATTATTTCTGATTATATTAATTTTTTCGTTCAGCTGAGCAATCGCTTCCTCACTCAGTTCCAATCGTTCATCGGTTAATCTTGCCGTCTCTTTTATCGCAGCATCATGTCCAGTCAGGGCTGCAAAAGGAGCAAATTGCGCTGCCCGATCCTGAAGCGGCATTTGCGGATGATTCTTAGAGACCGGATGGGATAAATTGATGATATCGTCATAAGAATTATTTTTCATCCTCTTCCAACTCCTTTACGCCTTATGTCCGCCAATTTGTTCATTTCTATCCTTAGCGGTTGCGCCTTCCTGAAGATTCATCCCCTTCAGTACAGCGTTTTTTCCAAACTTCTTTTTGATACTGAGCATGGCTTCCTGCATACGTTTTTCGCGATCCAGCGCGGCTTCTTCCTCTTCCTTCTTTTTCCTTTTCGCCTCATAATCCGTAAAAAGATCCAGCTGCTCATACACTTCTTCTTTCTTTACAGAACTTTCATCCACAAGCCTGTTCGCTGTGATATTGATTCTTCTGATAAGCAGGTTTCTGTCAACAATCCTGTCATATAGCTCTATTACTGCATCCGTTATCATTTTTGTTGAGGAAGTCTGCCTTTTCAGATTGGTCGTTCCATGTGCGTGTTTCGGGATTTTTCTTCCATAACGATCGATCGTAAACTCTCCATGATATTGTTTTCTCCTGTCGGTGTTGCTCAGATTCTCAATATCATAACCAAATGTCAACACGATCTGGTCTGTGACCAGCTTCTTGTCCACCAAATCCAAAACCATCTGGTCCGTCATCTCTTTTACAACCAGTTTTGCTTTTTCAAAATCATAAGGACAATGAAGTACCTGTCCGGAACAAACACTGTTCATTTCCGGTTTATAGGCCTTAACCATTTCCATGGTACAGGGCTCGTACCCCCAGGCATGATCGATCAACAGCTCTGCATTAACGCCAAACAGCCTATATAACAGATCTTCATTGTATAATTCATTCGCTTTTCCGATGGAACATCTTGCAATATCACCCATTGTATAAAGCCCGTATTCTTCCAGCTTCTTTGCGTATCCTTTTCCTACTCTCCAAAAATCAGTAAGTGGTCTGTGACCCCAGAGTTTCCTTCGGTATGACATTTCATCCAGTTCCGCAATTCGTACACCATCTTTATCTTCTTTAATGTGCTTTGCCACGATATCCATCGCAATCTTACACAGATACATATTTGTTCCAATTCCTGCAGTTGCTGTTATACCTGTTGTCTTCAGCACGTCCTGTATCATGGTCATGGCAAGTTCTCTTGCTGTCATATTATAGGTATGCAGATAATCCGTTACATCCATAAATACTTCGTCGATCGAATAAGGGAAAATATCTTCCGGCGCAATATATTTCAGATAAATGCTGTAAATTCTGGTGCTGTATTCCAGATAGAGAGCCATCCGTGGTGGAGCAACAATATAATCAATCTCCAGTGCCGGATTGGTATCTAATTCTGTGCTGTCATCAGAAGCTCCGATAAAAGCTCTATTCGGCGCTTTCCACCTGCGGGCGCTGTTGGCTTCTTTTACTTTTTGAACAACCTCAAATAAACGAGCCCTTCCGGGTATCCCATAACACTTTAAAGCTGGCGATACCGCAAGACAGATTGTCTTTTCTGTTCTGCTTTTATCCGCAACCACAAGATTAGTCGTTAAAGGATCCCTATTTCGTTCTTTACATTCCACAGACGCATAGAATGACTTAAGATCGATTGCGATATAGGTTCTTTTCTTTTCCATCATTCTACACCTCCCGATTCTCCTGTGTTCTGTTTCTGATTCTTATTTATCCTGACCGGAAATCTTTCTCATCGCAACAATCCGTTCAAGGATTTCCTGCCTGAATTTTTCTACATCATTCGTCCGCTTGCGCACACCTGCTGCTGCAGCATGTCCACCTCCGCCAAATGCCTGCAGAAGTTCATTTACATTGATCCATTTTCCATCAGACCGGAAGGAACAACGCCAGCGATTTTCTTCTTCCTCATACATGGTAAAACATCCTGTTTCTTACTTCCACGCCTTCCAGATATCCGGCAGATATCCAAGAGTGGATTGTTTTCCATTACGAACCACCGGTGTCTTAATCACCTGCGGGTTTTCCAGTACCTTCTCAAGTTTATCTTCCTCTGCAATGTACTTAATGAGCGCAAGCAGATCCTTATCCTTGCCCTCCCAGTTGATCATATTTTCCAGTCCGCCATTTGCCTGGGCGACCGAATTGAATTCACCCTTGCTCATGCCTTTTTCTTTCATATCAATAAACTGAAACTTGATCCCACGTTCTTTGAAAAAACGTTCTGCTTTCTTTGTATCATTGCACTTCTTTGTTCCAAAAATCTGTATATTCAAATTATTTCTCCTTGTCCATCACCATATGTATCATTTTCTCAAAAGACGCTCTGAAATGCTCATCATCCTCTGCTGTTCGTTTTCTTGGTCCTTTTAAGTGATTCTTTCCGGATGCCCTTCGCGCTTTCTTGTTCAAGTGGCGTTCCATAAGCATCTGGTCAATATTCTCATTGGTATACCATTTCCCGGATTGATGAATCGCATACGCTGCTTTTCCAAGTGCCATTGCCGCCACTCCATAATCCTGTGATACAACAATATCTCCTTTATGGCAAATGCTGATCAGTTTATAATCCACTGCATCTGCTCCGGCTCCAACTACGATTACTTCACTGTAATCAGAAGATAACACATGATTGGTATCACACAACAACGTTACCGGAAGCTCGTGCTCTTTCGCAACTTTTTCAACGATACCGACTACCGGACAGGCATCTGCATCAACAAAAATCTGCATATCTTCTCCCTCAATTACACATAAATGGCGTACGAACCTCGATGAGATTACCACTCGGATCATACAGCCTTACAAGTTTCTGACCACCTGCAATTTCTGCTAGTTCAGTGGCATATCGGACGAAATACTTACCGGATTCATATTTTGCAAGCAATCCATCTATATCAAATTCCTCAAAATACAGTTCCATCCTGTTATTGAATGGTGTAGAACTCTCATCCAACGTCTTTTCCCATAAACCGGCATCCTGCAAAACAAGACCCTCCGATAAAATTACATTCCCTTCATTCTGAAGAATCACTTGCAGACCAAATAAATCCCTATAAAACTCTATGGATTTTTCTATATCATCTACTACGATCAGTACATTCTTTAACATGCTGGCCACCTCGCAATCCGCTTTGTTACTTCTACTGTAAATAATACTTATGATTACTTCTCCACATACCGTCTCCGATAATATTCCATCGTACGATACTCGATAATATCTTTCATCTGCCGTTTAAAGGCATCAACCTTAATTACATCTGCCAATTCATCTCGGATTCCCAGTGCATAGCCATCCTTATCTATAAAAAAGCCCTTACCAGAAGCTTTTAAAAACTTAATCGGCATACTTTTGGCTTTGCTTAAATGCTGTTTGTCTGTTATCTTTCGATACTCCTCATAAGAAGTTACTTGTGGAAAATCTTTCCAGTTCGTGCCTCGATTAAAAAATCGTTTCCAACTTTCCACCACTTCTTCATCCGTTACAGCCAGTCTTACATTACCATCGTTATAAAAGCTGTATAAAATAGGCATCTTATATACTTTCTGCATATCTGTTGTTTCAATTAACTGCAGAAATTCTTTTCCTATTCCATTATAAACCAGAAGTTCTTCATCCGACAGCTCATGAATTTCATATAAGAAATCCATATATCGTTTGAACGGATTTTCCTTGGAATGTTTCATACAATATTCATATATATGAGCATCCATATTCGTAAAAAGCTCCATTCGTGTCGGAACTTTTCCATCGAGTAGTTCTTTTACACAATAATATTCCTGTTTGATTCTTTCTTTGATCGATAATGATTTTTTGTCCATTTCCTGAAAGAGATCAATCAAGCGCATATCAAAATCCACGATACAATCATCGGGATATTCAATTTCAGAATAGTCATATGCGGTTCTCTCTCCGCCACAGGCACCTCCGTTTAATAAAAACGGTGCACGCCCAGCTTTTTCGTAATTACCAATAAAATCAAGTACGTTTACATACTCTTTGCCCTTGCTGATGCGCAAGCCACGGCCCAACTGCTGTAAAAACACAGTAGGTGATTCCGTCGGTCTCAAAAACATAACCATATCAAGAGAAGCAATATCCACACCTTCGTTGAACATATCTACAGAGAAAATAACCTTTATCTCCTGATTCTTTAATTGCTCGATTGCTACATTTCTTTCTTCGGAAAATTCCCCATCTGAATCGCTGTACACAGCAACGGATTTTACGCCTCGCCTGCAGAATTCCTTTGCCATTTCTTCAGCATGCATTCTTGAACTACAGAAACCTAAGGCGCGTTTGGAATGATATTTTTTATAATATTTATAAATCAAATCATATCGTTTTACATTGCCGATATATTTATCATTCAAATCATTCTCATTGTATCTGCCTTTTACCAATTTGAGTGTCGAATAATCCGTTTCATCATAAATACCATAATAATGGAATGGAACTAATGCCCCTTTATTAATTGCTTCTTTCAATGTGATCTCATATGGAACATTATAGTCACAGATTTCATAAATAGACTTCCCGTCCATTCTTTCCGGAGTAGCAGTAAGTCCCAGCATAAACTGTGGTTTGAAATAATTCACAATTCGCTGGTACTGATCCGTAACTGCATGATGAAACTCATCAATCACCAAATAAGTAAAGTAATCTGAAGCAAAATACTCCTCTGTCAAATATTCGCTTCTGCCAAGCGTTGCCACAGAAGCAAAAATTACAGATTTTCCAGTATCCTTTTGCTTTCCGTCAAAAAAACCATAATCATCTGAATGACGTACATTCTTAAAAGATACTGCTGCCTGCTTCAGGATTTCTTCTCTATGCGCAACAAACAAGACTCTCTCATACTTTGCAGAATCAAATGCAGACAAATACGTTTTTCCCACACCTGTTGCAGCGTGAACCAATCCACGCACAGCGCCCTCTGCCCTGCTATTCTCCAGTGCACAAAGCGCTTCGATCTGTGCCCCTCTTGGCTGGAACAACACTTCAACTTTTGTATCTGGATCAACCTGGTCATATCGTGCAAGATCTTTTGCAACTGCAGGTTTATGCCAGTTCTTCGAATACGCTTTTAATTCTGCATCATTGATCACATACGAATGATTCTTAAACAAATCCTCAAACGTTGCATAAAACAAATTAAAATTCTGCCTATCCTGATTATTATTAAAACGATAATTCCATTCAATTCCAGATGTTAATGCACTTCTGGAAATATTGGATGAACCAATATAAATCTCACTCATACTGTCATAATGAAATATGTATGACTTGGGATGGAAAGAACGCCCTTTATCACTATAAAAACGCAATTCTACCTTATCGCCCAATTCCTTTTTAAGGAGATATAATGCTGAAGGCTGCGTAATTCCTAAGTAATTGCCAGTAAGAATGCGAATCCGAACACCACGCTGCAAAGCTGCTTTTAAGTCTGAGAGCAGCATTCTTACACCTGATTCCATGAGGAATGAGACAATAATATCAATCTGTTTTGCCCGAGCCATGCTAAGCTTTAACTGATACAGCAAATATCTGCTTTTGTTTCTGTCTCCGGTCATAACATCTGTGGGTTCTATATGGAGTTCCTCTATTTCTGATTTTTCCGCAAAATTAAATTGAGCCATTTTTCTTCTCCTCTTCCCGGACGCACATCCAACGTAATCCACTGATCTTCTACCGTAAGTTCCGGTATCACCTTGATAAATTCCCGAAATATATCTTCCATAAAATCGGTAAAATAACGACCATTTCGTTCCCCTTCAAAATTACTATATTTGAAGGACGTATAAATCACACCGTTATCTTTAAGTGCAATACACATTTTTTGGATCACAGGAAGAAGTTCCTGCTTTGGCAAATGCAAAATAGAGGAACATGCCCAGATGCCATCATACAACCCAATTTCATCCAATTCCTGAAATAGCATTTCCTTTACTTTAATCCCTGTAAAGCTGCCTGCCAATCGACAGAGTTCTGCCGATCCGTCGGTTGCCGCCACCTGGTATCCCTTCTCAAGGAAATATTTTGTATCACGACCGGAACCACAACCAAAATCAAGAATTGACGCACTCCCAGGCAATAGTTGGAGAAACTTCTCTTGTGCCAGATGCATATCTGTATTCTGAGTGTTTTCTATGAAATTTTTTGCATTTAGGTTGTAATAATTAATTGTAGTGTTCATAATTTCCTTTCCCATTTAAGACAACTTTCTAATCCTTTGTGGCATCAAGCAAACCAATATAAGTGTCATCCAATCTACAAAATCACATTTCTTGGTCAAGTCCCAACCCACTGCTTATTACTTTGCGCAATTGAAGCAGGGGACTTGCTTGATTCGGTTAAATAATCTTTCCGGACAAATGATCAATTTCATGCTGACAGATCTGTGCCGTCCATCCGGACAGCTTCTGTCTCTGTTTTTTCCAGTTGAAGTCATAATATTCCACTTCAATTTCCTGGTATCGGGTCGTCTTGCGGACACCGTCCAAGGACAGACAGCCTTCTTCTGTCTCATACATGTCACGCTTTGAAACGATCACCGGATTGAACATCACAACATCTATGAATCCCATATTTACAATGATGATATTCTTCTTTACACCAATCATGTTCGCCGCCATACCAACGCACCGCTCCCGGTTCGCCTGCAGCGTATCCTGCAAGTCTTTTCCAACCTGGATATCTGCTTTCGTGGCTGGTTCAGATGGCTGGCCTAAGAAGAAAACATCTCTTACAATTTGTTTTACCATTTACTTTCTCCTGTATTCCATTTTTTTATTTATCTTAATTGGAAAGCTTTCTCATCACAACAATCCGTTCAAGGATTTCCTGCCTAAATTTTTCTACATCATTCGTCCGCTTGCACACACCTGCTGCAGCATGTCCACCTTCGCCAAATGCCTGCAGAAGTTCATTTACATTGATCCATTTTCCATCAGACCGGAAGGAACAACGCCAGCGATTTTTTTCTTCCTCATACATGGTTACCTCGCTCTCTGCACGATTGATGCATACACAAGCAACCTTTCCATCCAACAGACGTTCTGCTCGTTTTAACAGCTCTGATCTCTTCTGCAGACTTCCCAGCGTATCATTATGCATAGTCTGCATTACATAACTATAATCTACTCCCATCTTAAGCAATTCAGTCACGGCCTGCATTCAGTTCAGTAAGTGTATATTTGTTATCCATGGATCCGCTCCTTTTCAATGCCTTTATTATAACAGAAGCCGCGGAAAATGGCGAGTTTCCAGGAACGGTATCTTCGTCATTATGCCTATATGCCAGAAGCCGTATAACATCCATGAACATAAGAAAATATAGTGTTTTCAAAGTGCTGATCCGGTTTTTTGATTCAAATTTTTAATCTGTAGCCTTCTCAACTTCTAAATACAAAAAAGTTTGGGAAAGTTTAGGGAGAAATGAAAAAAGATTTCAAAAATAAAAACGCCAGCGGAAATAACTCCACTGACGCCTTACAAATACTATTGATTTTTCTTTTGTTATTATTTATTGATAGCTTTACTTATGATGGCGGACATATGGTCAAGACTGGATTGCCTATCAGCTAATGCATCCTCAAAGCTACTGTCACCATAAACATCATTTACTTGCTCTTCCGTCCAAACATCACCTACCTCTTCCATTTTTTCAATAAATTCATTGATTTCTTGTTTTTTCATACTGTTCTTTCTTCTTTATTAAAATTTAAAAATATCAATTTTACCACTATGCACATCGTTGTGATGTTTTCGACACAAAGCAACTATATTATCAATACTTGCTGCACCACCAAACTGATGATCAATAATATGATGTCCTTCTACATGCTTCTTGGATCCACACACCTGACATCTGTTATAATCACGTTCTCGTCCATTTTTTTGAGCTTTTGTATGAGCTGATGACCTGTTTCTTCCCATTATAATCACCCGCCTATTCTTTTAGTCCCCTTCTGTAGAAGAGATGCAACGCTTGATGTTAGACCAGATGTTATAGTTCCTCTTCCTAAAGGTGCATTTCTCTGTTTTGATTTCATTATATCTGCTGAAATTCGTGCTGCTTGGCTATCGGTCAATCCAGATATAACTGCCACCACTGATTTATTCTTTTTTCCTGCCATAGTCTTTTACCTCCTCCTTAAAATGTTGTGACTTCAATTTCGTCTGTAGTAGCTTTCACTGTGTTATTACCATAACCAATAGTTATAATATGCTCGATGTCTATTCGTAACCCCATCTCATCTTTAACCATCGGAAGTAGATCCACCTCTCCGTTCTTTCTTTGAACAGCAATAAATTCTGACGTTACACTAAGAACTTTATCTCCCTTTTTTAATACTTCTATCCTTATCATCGAATCATCTCCTATTCTTCTCGTAATGCACTATCTTTTGTTACTGCAATTCCTATTAATAATACAATAATATCGTCAATTGGCCCTGGACACGCATCGATCGGTGATACAATATATAAAACCATTAGTATTAATAACATGCCCTTCATAATCCCACTCATAATTGAGCTCCCCCTTTATTAATAATATTTGATACAATTAGACTCGATGCAATTGTTACAGCAACAACTGCTGCACTTCCAGCATACTTAGCCTGTTTTGAAGCAAAAGCTCTTTTGAACCAGTTTGAGATATTATACTTCTGAATTTTGGTTACTTCCTTTGAAGCTACCGCCCCTACAATCGCATCTGCTTTCTCTGACTTAGCCTTCTCAAATTCGAGTGTTACTAAAAGAGTTGCAAAATCCACTTTGTATTGCAGAACATCAAAATCAAAAGGATACGATTCCTTGTTTGTCGCCGCTTCGATAGTAACTTGTATAGTATCCATCTCGATTTCAGAAATAGTATCCGCCATTCTAAAGCCATCAATGATATATGCTAGCTGGCTCACAAAACATGTGCGAATCTGGCTATACTTGTTCTGAACCTCAACATGATTATTAGTGAATACCACGACACTTCGTATCTGCACATGAGCAATGCCAACTTTTTTGAGTGTTGTTCTCAAGAGTTCTTCTTTGAGTGCCATCTTCTCTGCAATGTTACAGTCCCATTTAAGAAATTCTCCTGTACGATAATAATTACCTTCCTCATCAATAAAAATATTCTTTGAAGTATTCTTTACTTCTACAATAGTTAAACACTTTGGAGTAATAACAACCGCATCCAGCTCAGATCTATTAGCTCCGTCCTGAAGCTCCACATTTCTAAGGACTGTGTTCTGAGAACGAAGGTATTCGAGATTCTTAAATGCCTTATACTCTCCTCTGTTTCCAGAGATTTCAGCCTTGATCATGTTGCACAGGACTTTGCTTCCGTCTTTAAAACGCTCCAGTTCTTCATCAGCCACATGACCACAGTCTTCATTTAACTGTTCCAGATGTCTTTCAACATCCCATATTCTAAGATTTGCTGTAGATGCATGTTCTTCGCTAAAAGCCGCTTCAACAATTTCTGTTTGAAGGGCAAACATTTCGTTCAGCAACTCACTCTTTTGATAATGCTCCTTGCTGAAAGAAGTCATTCCTGATACCAGTTTTTCAATTCTCTTTGTCTTCATATTTTTCTCCTCCCTTCCTTACAAATAGTTCCAATCTTTTTGTCACTTCTGGTATCTCAACCATCCTTGTTTCGAATTGTTCCTGGTGGTAATCCATTCTTCTTTTCAAATGTTCCTACTCTACAATCACTTCTTGTTTTTCTCATTCTGTAACCTCTCTTTCCTCTTTCACTCTTTTTGACTTCATATTCATTATTGAGCTTGTTGTTAACTGATAATTCAAGTATAATAAACTCTATACGAGAAATACACGTCCTGCATGAGGACTTAAATATTGATAATCCTCATGTTTGGCGATATACGGGGAGGAAATTCTCATGGGTAAACAATCCACCAGGGAAAACAAGACAATTTACCAGCTTTGCCGAGAAGCGGCAGGCCTTACAAGAGCAGAGGCCAGTGAAAAAATGGATGCTGTCTCTGATTCAAAAATTGAAAAATTTGAATATGAAACACAAGAACCTACGCCTTATGATATCCTCCAGATGGCAGATGCCTATAAAAGACCAGATCTTTGCAATTATTATTGTTCTCACAAATGTGAAATCGGTCATCGTTATGTTCCAGAAGTTGAAGTGACCGATCTGTCAAATATCATTTTGGAGACAATTGCCAGTCTAAATGAAATCAATCCTCTTACCGGTCGTCTGATCCAGATTGCCCGTGACGGTAAGATCAGCGATGATGAAATGAAAGATTTTGCTTATATCAGTAAAAAACTTGATGAAATTTCTTTAGCCATAGACTCTTTGAATCTTTGGGTAGATAAAACAGCTGGAGAACAAGGCCTCAATCTTGAACTCTTAAACGCCGAAAAAGAAAAATTAAAATAAGCCATTACGTGACGAAAGGCAATGAACCATTTCTGATTCATTGCCTTTTCCTTTACATACGCTGTAATTGATTGATGATACTTTCTGTTTTCTCCTCCTGATCCATTATGAACGCGATGTCACCAATGCTATAATGCCACCGATGATCAACAATGGAAATGCAATGTACATCAGTCCACCTACAACCATGCCAATCAATATCACCGGGAAGAAAATAACTGTGCAAAGTAGTTTCATAATTCCCCAGGATGCTTTTAATCCAAATATAAAAAATTTTCCAACAAACCAAATCATACAAATTGTAAATAATAACGATAACATTTTTTTACTCCTTCTGAAACTCATTTTGATATGTGTCTTTCATTTTTTCTGTTCTTTTTCTGATAAATATTCAGATGTGTTCTTTATACCAAGCTTATTACTGAATGCCGGATTTTTCTCCATCTTTTCTATTATCCGGATCAATCGAATTCTCTGTGCCGCTTCCATCTGATCACCCCATTTACATTCTACTTTTTTGTTGATATTGTCACTATAGCAAATTTATTTTTCATAATACACATCCACCATGAGGAATTGCATCTTTATATTTCTCGAATTTTGAGAATTCTGTCTTTATATTTCTCTGCACGAATTGTTTTCTATCTATGCTGACTCTTTTATAATAAGCATATCCGAGCAACATCATAGATTATTAAAAGGGAGATTATGCTATGCGAATTGAAAACTTACAAAATGAAAACAGAAAATATGCGAAAAGTATCGGGAACTTCCATGTACTTGAATATGTACAGGATGCCAGCGTTTCACCTATGAATGCAATGAATGAGTATTTCATGAGTAAAATGAATGTCAGAAGAAGACAGGTTGTTATCGATATTGATAAAGACCATTCTGCTATTATCCAGGCCGGTGCCATGCAATGGATGGGCGGAAATGTACGAGCTACATCTGGCGTAAAAGGCATCGGAGATTTCCTTGGAAAAGCAATCAAAGGTGCCGTTACAAAAGAAACCGCAGTTAAACCGGAATATGTTGGTGAAGGCTGCCTGGTACTGGAACCAACATATAAATATATTATTCTTGCAGATGTTGGCAAGTGGGGATCAGCCGGAATGACAATTGAAGATGGCATGTTCCTGGCTTGTGATGCAAATGTAAAAAGTAACGTTGTAGCCAGAAAGAACCTTTCATCAGCAGTATTAGGTAGCGAAGGTCTGTTTAATCTGAGTTTGCAGGGAAATGGTGTAGCTGCACTGGAGTCTAATGTTCCCGAAGATGAATTGATTGAAGTCATATTGGAAAATGATGAACTGAAAATTGATGGAAATCTTGCTGTATGCTGGTCATCAAATCTTGAATTCACCGTAGAAAGATCTACAAAAACACTTGTAGGATCTGCAGTTAGCGGAGAGGGTCTGGTAAATGTTTATCGTGGAACAGGACGAGTACTGATGTGTCCGGTCGCGCCGACAACTTCCTTGTTTGAGTCCACCAACACCATGGCAGCTAAAGCTGCAGCTAAATCCAGCAATACATTTGGAAAGTAAGCGTAAAACACATTCTCTCGTAACCAACAAACGCCGGTATAGGATTATAAAAATCCTGTATCGGCGTTATTTCATCTTTAACTGCAAATGATAACGCGGCTTTCCTATTCTCTTTTTGCCATACTCGATTGCTTCTGTGGAGCAATAACAAATACATGCCATACAGTGAGTACATTGATTCCCCCATATCGGCTTTCCGTTTTCAAATACAATGTTATTCATCGGACAGTTTTTGACACATTGACCGCATGCATCCTGCAAAAATCCATGCCAGTCCGCCCAGTAATCCTCCAAATATAAACCAAAGGATATTACCTATAGTTCTCATGACAACATCTCTTCCTTGTCCAATGTCTAATATTCTTTTGCAATTTCCTCTGCTATCTCATATATCGCTTTGAATTTTTCTAAGTCTTCCGGTGATCTGATCAGCATGATTTCTTCGATTTTTCCGGTTCGTATGTCTTTGAACCCTGCTACTTCTTCTCCGGTACAAATGCTTGCACGAATTACTGGTTTCATATGTTCTCGGTCATATGTTTTTTTCACTATTTTCTTTTTGAATATTCCCACGCTTCATCCTCCGAATAATTACAGTAACAAGATCAATTATTTAATTCCTGGAACATTTTTCTGCATCGATTGCTAGTACAAACATCAACGCATCCAACGCATTTCCTGGATTCTGTGCATCAATGACATATGTATCAGTCATATGAAACAGTTCTTTATTGACCCGTGCAATTAAATATCCACTTCGATCAAGAATGCTATAGTCCCATTCCATAATGGTTCCATCAATATGCCATCCATTGTAATCAATATTATAATGTGGCGTCAGGAATGAGAATTCTTTGCTCAGGCATCCTATATAACTGCCGTTTTTATAAATCTCGAATTTAGGAAGGAAGGTAAGAACTTTCTGAACAACCATTCCTACTTCATTTCCATGGGCATCATAAATTACAAGCTTATGTCCCCAGGACAACTGGCCTTTTACTACATAAACAGTGTTGCCTGCTTCATCATAGATATCATAGCTGTCAAACCATGAAAACAGCCTTTGTTTAAATAATAACTTCATAACTTTTCACCTCTCTTTCCAACAGACATAATAAGTTCTTTACACTCCTTCGATATTGGCTACGTGGATTTTTCCATCAGGTTGTGTATGGCTTTCTCGATTTTCAACGGCTTAAATAGAATATCCCATATCGTAGGCTTTTTGGAAAACACTTTGATTCTTGACCAATCCAGCATCCATCACGTTTGCTGCATATATTTTTCCTGCAATCCTGTATTCTTCCAGATGCTCTACAAAACCATTCAGATCACCAAGTGAGCTTGAAATAATCAATATATTTTTCATTACTTTTTCTCTCTATTCGCTTTTTAATTCAAATAACTTTAAGTTGCCTCTCATAAAACCTTCGAGAGGAATTCTTCTAGTAAACTATTTATCATCTCCGGTTTATCTGTATTAGAATTATGACCGGCCCCTTCAATCCACTTTAAAGGAATTTTCGTTTTCCGATGCCATGCTCTGTTATACCGAATACATGAACCGGCATGATCCTTTGTACCACATATCAACAGGGAAGGGCATTTAATTTCATATGGCAGCTCCTTTTCCATCGCCTCTGCCAGAATACGAAATCCATGCCCTGCAATTTGTGCATAACGATGCTGATCACCATCATAGACCAACATCATTTCCTTCATCAGGTTTCTGCCATAATTAGAAGTTGCAACTCCCTCAGTTCCGGATTTCAAAAGCAACTTCCATGGGTAATGTGCATATATTAGTTCCATTCTTTTCAGAAGCCAGATTTCCACTGATGTCACATAGTTTCTCTGCAACGGTGCCGAATCAATGGAGATAAAGCCTGCCAGCCGGTCGGGATACAATTGTGCATAAGCCTGTCCCACATATCCTCCCATTGATTGGCCGATTATAATCGGTTTTCTGATTTCTTCTTTTTCAAGAATCCCATTCAGCCATTTTGCCTTATCAAACAAGTCAAAATCAAACCGAAATGGCCAGGAAGATGCATGAGCCGGTGCATCCCATACAATAATATTATATTTTTTCACGAAGTGCTCAACCTGTTTATCAAACAGTCTATGGTCAGCAGTCAGCCCCGGAAGAAATACAAGCGTCGTTGTATCCAACCTCAGAATACTTGACCAATAATGAATCGTTCCACAAGGAGTTTGATATGTACTTTCTTTCAACAAATTTACCTCCACAATTTCCTTGCATTATTATTTCCCGTAGTTCTCCTCCCAATAATCATACGCATCATCATATCCGCCATCATAATTTCCTCCACCAAATTCCTCTGCCCAGTCATCAGCGAAATCATCCGGGTCATCATAATTATAAACATCATAAGAATCGTTTCTTCTGGATGAATAAGAATTACTGTATGTATTTACTCTTCTTGCCGGAAGAATAACTTCTTTGGGATTTACTGGAATAGCTGTTGCTCGTACTGTTACGTCCCGGTTCGTCACAGTAAAGATCCACTACCTTCAATGTAATTATGATTATCAGTTCAACACTAATGATTACTGTCGCTATGATTTTAAAAGTCTTTGAATAAAAAAATCCGGCAGCCACATATCTCTTCTCTTTTATCTCTTTTATCTCTTTTTTCTGATTTATCTAATTCTGATGTTACCAGTTTACATCAAATAGCAGTGCATAAATCCGCACAACCAACGGATTTACCAGAACTAATAATTCTAAAGCATACTTCGTTTTACCGTCTTATTCAGTTGTCGCAAATTTACGACAACTGAATCATCTATTTCTTCTACAATTCCAATTTCACGACATCATTTCTAATACAGATTTTACCGTACTTTTTAATCTCAGTCCATCCTTTATACCCAGGCGATAGAAAAACTCTTCTGTTTCTGCTCCGCTGGCAAATATTTCATCACAGTACTCCGTAGGCACTTTCTCTTGTTCCGGAGACAGTGTTTCCAAAAGTTTCTGGTATTCCTTCTCGATATTTTCATTAAATGACTGTGTGTCTTGATTTGATTTCCATTCAGAATTGATACACCGGAATTCCTTTTTCTTCAAAAGGTTATAAATAGTAGGTCTGCTGACTCCTAAGATTTCCTGTAACTCCTGAACTGTATAACATCTTTTCTCTGACATTTCTTTATCCTCTTTTCTTTGAAATATGAAAGAAAAATTATCCCTTCATATAACGAAACGCTCAGAGCATGTTTTACAGTGGTCAAAAGCAATCTTTTTGAAATTTCTGCATTTTACTTGAAATTCAGTAAAGAATCGGGTTGCCTTTACATAGTTTCCACTTTCAAAAAATAAAAAAATTTGTGTTTTTGAAA
>JAFEHB010000436.1_pt1 | contig 22325 bp, 29 predicted proteins | sample 9267121 | NCBI WGS metagenome assembly JAFEHB01 (sample SAMN17103336, study PRJNA684904) | human gut metagenome | isolation source: diarrhea sample from child under the age of five | host: Homo sapiens | place: South Africa: Mafikeng, Mafikeng Provincial Hospital | collected 2019-09 | reverse complement strand
AAGATGATTTAAAAACTTTAAAAGAAATCTGGGTTGAAAAGTTATAAAAGTATTAGTAAGGACCCCATTAAAAACTCAAATCTCCGCTTTGTGTCAGCTTTTTCTGTCTGCGTTGTCAGTCCTCCTAGACGGTGCCCGCACCGCCTTCGTCTGATTTACTAGCAGACAAAAAAATCTGTTCACAAATCAAAAAAGCAGTTTTTAGAGGTTCCTAAAAAAAATTATAAAATAGAAATATAGATAGAAGGACTTATTTATGAAAGACTTAATTTCAATCATCGACGTCAAAGACCACGTTGGTGAAACGGTAAAAATCGGCGCTTGGGTTGCTGACAAATCAGGTAAAGGGAAACTTCAATTTCTTCAACTTCGCGATGGAACAGCATTTTTCCAAGCTGTTGTTTTCAAACCAAATATGATTGAAAACTTTGGTGAAGAAGAAGGAACAGCTAAATTTGATGAAATTAAACATCTCTCACAAGAAACTTCAGTTTATGTGACAGGTGTCGTTAAAGAAGATTCACGTTCAAAATTTGGTTATGAACTTGATGTGACTGATTTGGAAGTGATTGGTCAATCACATGATTATCCAATTACACCAAAAGAACACGGCGTTGAATTCCTCCTTGATAACCGTCATTTATGGTTGCGTTCAAAACGTCAAATGGCAATGATGCAAGTGCGTAATGCAATCATTTATGCAAGTTATGATTTCTTTACGAAAAATGGCTTCATTAAATTTGATAGCCCAATTCTTTCAGGAAATGCTGCTGAAAACACAACAGAACTCTTTGAAACAGATTATTTTGGTAATTCTGCTTTCTTGTCACAATCAGGACAACTTTATCTTGAAGCTGGAGCAATGGCTCTTGGACGTGTTTTCGACTTTGGACCAGTATTCCGTGCTGAAAAATCAAAAACTCGTCGTCATTTGACAGAATTTTGGATGATGGATGCAGAATATCCATTTGTTACTCATGATGAATCATTGGATATTCAAGAAGCTTATGTGAAAGCTTTGATTCAAGGTGTTTTGGATAATGCTGCTTATGCTCTTGAAACACTTGAACGTGATACAAGCATGTTGCAAAAGTATATTGATACACCTTTCAAACGTGTTTCTTATGATGAGGCTATTGATTTGTTGCAAGCACACGAAAATGATGAAGATACAGATTATGAGCATGTAGAACATGGGGATGACTTCGGTTCGCCTCATGAAACATGGATTTCAAATTACTATGGTGTTCCAACATTTATCGTCAACTATCCTGCAAGTTTTAAAGCTTTCTACATGAAACCAGTCCCTGGTAACCCAGAACGCGTTTTGTGTGCTGACCTTTTGGCTCCAGAAGGCTATGGCGAAATCATTGGTGGTTCAGAACGTGAAACTGATTATGATTTGTTACTTAAGAAAATTGCTGATTTCGGTTTAGATCCTAAAGATTATGATTGGTATTTAGAACTTCGTAAATTTGGTTCAGTTCCTCATGCTGGTTTCGGACTTGGTCTTGAACGTATGGTTACTTTTGTCGCTGGGACAGAACATATTCGTGAAGCAATTCCATTCCCACGTATGATTAACCGTATCCAACCTTAATAAAAATAAAAAACCTCTACTTTAAGAGGTTTTTTATTTTTACTATTAAGAGGTTTAATGCTAGTTTTAAAAGAATATTGTATGAAATGATTAATAAATTTGGAGAATGATAGCCTTTGCAAGACTGTGATATAATTAACTTATGAAAAATAAAGAGGAACCTCGGATGAAGTGGTCGGATGATGAATATGAAGCAATGATAGATTTGGCAACAAGGCAGTTAGCTGAGCGAATGGCTGAAAGAGCTTTGATGACTTATGAGATTTATAAATATGATTATCTTGATTCGCAGTTTGTGGCCGATTTTATTGCAGAGTTTGTCATTAGTGCTTATCGTTCATATTTAATCAAACCAGAAAATCTTGATGAAGAGGTGATGCTTTTACTATTTGTCAACATGGCTTATGAAAATATGCGAGGATTGCCAGATGAAGTGGCACAATACCACAGACTTTTTAGACAACTTTGTGACCTTTATTATGAACAAGGTTGTTTACGTCATGCTCTGATTGACGAAGCAGACTATCAGGAAATGGTTTTGGCAATTTTAGCTGATATTTTTATGGAAGTGAAAATGAGAAAAAAATTTAAAAAGTAATTTTGTAATCTTAAAGGGGAGAAAATGGATTTAGATGCTTACCAAAAAGCAATTATCAAATTTGATTTGAATGAAAAAATAGAGAGTCAAAATGAAGTAGATTTTGCATTTGTGGATAAAGTTTTGGGATTATCTGGTGAAGCAGGTGAAGTGGCTGACAAGGTAAAAAAAGTTATCCGCGACCAAGAGGGAAAGCTGTCAGTCAATGATAAAAAGGCCATCGGTCAGGAGCTTGGTGATATTCTTTGGTATGTAGCAACGAGTGCACGTTATCTAGGAATTTCTCTTGAACAAATTGCGAGTGAAAATATTGAGAAATTAGAGAGTCGATTGAGTCGTGGCAAGATTTCAGGCTCAGGGGATGAGAGATGAAAATATTGATTGTGGCTGGTTTGCCAGATTTTATACCTAATGAAAGTTTTGATAAATATATTGGTGTGGATAGAGGGTCACTATTTTTAGTGGAAAAAGGTTATCAATTGGCTCTGGCAATTGGTGATTTTGATTCTGTCAGTAAAACTGAACTTGATAAAATTTCTGTCAGTACTGACAGATTGATTAAATTGCCTGCTGAAAAAGATCTGACAGATTTAGAAGCAGCCTTAGATTTTATTTTAGAACATTTTGCTGATGCGGAAATTGTAATTGCTGGTGCTTTAGGTGGACGTTTGGACCATTTACTGACCAATGCTTATTTAGCAACACGACCAAAATATCAAGCCCTCGCTCCAAAAATGACTTTAGTTGACCAACAAAATTTGGTGACCTACTTGTTGCCTGGTCAGCATTTACTAAAGAGAAAGCCAACTTACCAATATGTTGGATTTGTTCAAGTAGAAACAAAGGATAGTTTAGCCATTGAAGAAGCAAAATATCCTTTGAAAGCAGAGGATAATTTTAGTCAAATCTATGCTAGTAATGAATTTATCAGTGACCAAATGAAAGTTTCATTCAATCAGGGAATGGTCATTGTAATTTATTCAGGCGATTCGCATAAAAAATAAATAATAAGAGGTTAAGGAGAACGGAAAAAGTATGATTATTGGAGTCATTGGGGCAACATCAAATATTGCAAGTAAGGCTTATTTACCAGTTTATGCGAAAATGCAGGCGGACCATCGTTTTATTTTGTATTCTCGTCAGTGGGAAAAAGCTGAAGAAGTTCGCAAACATTATAAATTTGAATATGCGACAGAGGACTTGTCAGCACTAGAAACTGTGGATCTGGTTATTATTCATGCGGCAACTTCCCAACATTTTGAGTTAGCTAAAAGATATTTGTCAGCGGGAGTTCCTGTTTTAATGGATAAACCTGTTTCAGAAAAATTATCTGAAGTAAAAGAATTGCAAAAAATTGCTGACCAAAATAATACCTTATTTGTCGTCGCTTTTAATCGCAGATTTGCACCACAAACAGCTAAATTAAAAGCTCTCCCAGATAAAAATATGGTGAAAGTAAGTAAAAATTTAGCAAATTCTGCCAGTGAAAAAATTACATTTTCAATGTACGATATTTTTATTCACCCTCTGGACACCTTGATTTATTTGCTAGATGATGAGATTTTAGAAGTCAATTATTCATTAAAGAAGAATCAAGACGGGCAATTAACAAGAGCAATTGTTATGCTAGAAACAGCGACAACGAGTGGAATTGCCACAATGAACATAGAAGCTGGCGCCTTTACTGAAGAATTTACAGTAGAAAGTCCTAGAGAAAGCCTTCGCTTGTCAGAACTGTGCGAACTTGAAAAATTTACAGGAATTGACCGTCAAAAATTTGGAATAAGTGGTTGGCAAAGTGCGACATACAATCGTGGTTTTGATGAAATCATTTCTGCCATGGTTCTAGCGGTTGAAAAATTTGATGGTCAAAATCGTCAAGAATTACTGACAGAACTTAGACAAGAAAATATTCTAAAATCCCACGAAATCATTGACCAAATGTTAAAATGAAAAGTTACTGACAGAAATATTAGACTATCTTAAAATGACTGACAGAGTTAAAAAATTTCTGTCAGTATTTTTTTAGGCTGAGCCTTGCATTATTGTCAATAAAAAAGTATAATTATAAAAAAATTAAGAAAAGGAGTCCGCATGAAAACACAACAATCTACAGTCTTTTATTTTTGGTGCAGATAGTTTGTGTTTATGCAATTGGCGTAGATACAACTTTTGAGTATACTCAAGTTTCTGCGCCGGGATTCAAAGAAGACCGGATAGTAAAAACTATCTGGTCTTTCTTTTTTAATTTTTTTACCCTTTCTTTCGACTCTAAAGTAAAATTAATCGTAAAGACCGACTCCAAGCAGGGTTTTGCTAGATGAATGGAAGGGAACTTATAAAAGAAAGCTTTGCTTTCACACATTAGAAAAGAGGAATTTTATGGAAAATTCTACGGGCTTGAAGTCTTCTTTAAAGACTCGCCACATTGTTATGCTCTCACTTGGGGGAGCGATTGGTTCAGGACTATTTTTAGGTTCTGGAAAAGTCATTGCACAGGCTGGGCCAAGTGTATTACTCTCATACATCTTAGCTGGACTGACACTTTATGTTGTCATGTATGGTGTTGGGGAAATGGTCATCCATCAAGATGAACATAAGGCTGGAATGGCCGGAGTTGTTGCTCCTTTTATTGGGGACCACTGGGCGCATTTTGCGGACTGGGTTTACTGGGCAACTTGGATGGCCGTCCTAATTGCAGAAGAAGCAGGGGTATCAACTTTCCTTGCCATGCTAATTCCTGGAGTGCCATTATGGGTTTTCGCCCTGATTGTAGCAGTTCTAGGAACAGCAATCAATCTCTGGTCAGTTAGAGCTTTTGCCGAAACGGAATATTGGCTTGCCTTTATTAAAGTCGCTGTTATTTTAATTTTAATTGCACTCGGAATTTATTTATTAGTTATTAATGATGCTCATCTTGGTTTTGTTGCTGATACCGCTCAAAAAGTATCGACTAAAAGTACAGCACCAAGCTTTGCTCCTAATGGCTTTTCAGGATTTTTAACTTCATTATTGGTTGTTATTTTCTCATTTGGTGGTTCTGAATTGGCAGCAATTACAGTTGCTGAAACGGAAAATCCAAAAGTAGCGATTCCGAGAGCTATTCGAGGTGTTTTAATTCGGATTATTAGTTTTTATGTTATTCCAATCTTTTTATTCTTGCATTTATTACCATGGAGCGAAGTTTCAAATCCAGATGCAGCAAGTCCATTTGCTACAATTTTTGCTCGAGTAGGAATTCCACACGCTGATAAAATCGTTCTCGTAATCATTGTTATTGCAATTTTTTCAGCGGTTAACTCAGCAATTTATGCCACTTCACGCTCACTCTATTCACGCATTCAAGGTTCAAATTCTTATGTAGGTCAAAGATTGGGCAAATTATCTAAAAACCAAGTCCCAACGAATGCGATTTTAGTTTCATCATTTGTTTTGTTTATTGGTGTACTTTTGTCAGCAATTTTGGGTGATGGATTTTGGCAATTTGTGGCTGGTTCGATTTCATTTACGATTACAATCGTTTGGATTCTCCTTTTAGTTGCTGCTCTTGTTTTATATTTTAAATATAAAGAAGTAACGAATTGGCTTGTTAAGTTGGCGACACTTGTTGTGCTTATCGCTTTAACGATTATCTTCATCATGCAAATTGTCACTAATCCATGGACTTTGTCAGTCTTTGCTCTAGTGATTTGCCTCCTTTCTTACTTTACTTACCGAAAGAAAAAAGCATAATAATAAAAAACATTCATTTTAAATGAATGTTTTTCTTTTGTTTGAGTTCTAGGTATTCAATAAACTTTTCTTTGATTAAATCATTTTTGATAAGTGACAATTTTTGTTTGCGAACAAGTTTATGTTTAAACCACCATTCACAAGACATGGCATCATTTTTATTATCAAAATCAACAGAGGCAAGCAGCTTAACTGGCAATCTTGTTTTTGTGTATTTCGCCCCTTTACCAGAGTTATGAGTAGCAAGTCTTTTTTCTAAATCAGTGGTATAGCCACAGTAGAGAGTCTTATCTGAGCATTGTAAAATGTAAGTAAAATATTGGTTCATAAGTTTTTTTCTAAAATAGTGAGAAATTCAAAAGGAGTAAATTCATGAGTAGGCTCCCAAATCTTTTGAAATTGATTAATCATTCCATTGTGAGAAACAATGAGAATATTTTGAGCAGAAGGAAAAAGTTGAGGAAGTTTTTCTAAAAATATTTTAGCACGTTCATGAATTGAAGCAAGAGATTCAATACCTAAAGTAAGATTTTCTTCATTTTCTATATTAAGTTGTGCCCAATCTCGATTTTCTTTTGTTTGATTTTCCAATTTTCCAAGGCCTCGTTCACGTAATAAAGGTTCAAAGAGTAGTAAGGCTCCTATTTTATTAGAAATTATCATTGCAGTTTCCTTAGCACCTTGTAAATCTGATGATAAAATCAAGTCAAATTTTACTGACGAAAGTTTGTCAGCTAAAATTTCGGACTGTTGAATTCCTGTGCCAGTGAGAGGACTGTTCAACCAACCCATCAGCAAATTTTGCTGAATACTTCGCGTTTCACCATGTCTGACTAAATATAATTTCATAGTCAGATTATACCATTTAACGTAGCCAAAGTTAAGAGCTAGCTTGCCATTCGTGGTATAATAAGAGTATGATTACTTCACTTACGATTCTTTCAAGTCTTGCAATAATTGTAACCGCAGTTATTGCTTTTGCGGAATATCAAGCTGGAAAAAGACGTCATTCAACCACTCTATCTATCGAAATGCTTCATAAGCAAAAAGACGATTTTATTAAATGGTTTTATGATTATCTTCATATCTCACAAGTATTGATGCGAGTAACAATTCAACTTAACATGGACCGCTTAGAACAACGTCATTTTGAAAGTACAAATGACTCTAGTAATCAGCGACGCATTATTCGTATTAATGAGAATACGATGTCAAGAGATCGTAATGCAGCAGATTTAAATTATCAAATGATGCTTTTAAATCTGGTGATTGATGACCGTAAGCCTTATTTTGAAAATACTCAGATCAAGGTCCGCTCAAATTTTGAAACATTGATGCATGACATCAATGAATTTACAAGAAGAATTCATATAGAATATGATGAAAAAATGAAAGAAACGGATGATGCAGGTTGCCGTTCCATTATGAATGAAGCTCGAAAGATGGCTAGAAATACGATGGAAGCTATCGAAAAATCTAACCATGAAATGGGTGAGCAAGTCAAACATGATATTCAAGCACTCGAAGATGAAGTAGAACATTATTTTAAAAAATAAAGAAACATGGATGTACAAGATTAGAGAGTAGTTCATGGTGCACGTCCGACTCGACTAGTGGGTTTTGCCCACGTAGCGAGAGCCATTTCGTCTATTAGCACGAATGGATACCTGGTGTGTGGAGAATGCGCCAAAGTGTGCATTCAAAATAAAGTAAGCAAAGGAAACATAAATGCCACAAGATAAAATAGTAATACACGGTGCACGTCCGATTCGACTTGTGAGCTTTGCTCACTTAGCGAGAGTGGAGAACGTGCCCACCTATTCAGACCAAACAAAATAATAAAAGGAAAATAAATGCCACAAGATAAAATAGTAATACACGGTGCACGTGAGCACAATTTAAAAAATATAGATGTTGAAATTCCAAGAGATAAATTAGTTGTTGTTACTGGGGTTTCAGGGTCTGGAAAATCATCTCTGGCCTTTGAAACTTTATATGCAGAAGGTCAACGTCGATATGTTGAATCTTTGTCAGCTTATGCCAGACAGTTTTTAGGAAATATGGATAAACCAGATGTTGATTCAATTGATGGTTTGTCGCCAGCAATTTCTATTGACCAAAAAACAACTTCTAAAAATCCTCGTTCAACAGTCGGGACAGTTACGGAAATTAATGACTATTTGCGTCTATTATATGCCCGTGTTGGGACGCCATATTGTGTGAATGGTCATGGAAAAATTTCGGCACAGTCAGTTGAAGAAATTGTTGAACAAATTCTTGAGCTTCCTGAAAAAACACGTTTACAAATTCTCGCTCCTGTCGTGCGTACCAAAAAAGGGACTCATGTCAAAATGTTTGAGCGTATCCAAAAAGATGGTTATGTTCGTGTTCGTGTTGATGGCGAAGTTTATGATATTTCAGAAGTTCCAGAACTTGATAAAAATAAAAAGCACAACATTGAAATTGTCATTGACCGTATTGTTGTAAAAGAAGGAATTCGTTCGCGTCTGTTTGACTCTGTAGAGGCTGCGCTTCATCAGGCTGAGGGTTATGTTATTGTTGATAAAATGGATGGTTCAGAGCTTTTATTTAGTGAATTTTATGCCTGTCCAGTTTGTGGATTTACTGTTCCAGAACTTGAACCACGTCTTTTCTCATTCAATGCTCCTTTTGGCTCATGCCCAGATTGTGATGGTTTAGGAGTTAAATTGGAACCCGATGTCGATTTATTGATTCCTGATACAAGCAAAACACTCCGTGAGGGAGCAATTATCTATTGGTATGGGAAAGCCTCAACTTATTACCCAGCTCTTTTAGAGCAAGCAATGGAGCAATTTGGTATTGATTTAGATACACCTTGGGAAAAACTGTCAGAAAAAGAACAACAAATTGTTTTATATGGAAATGGAGATAAACTTTTCCATTTTCTTCACGAAGGAGATTTTGGCTTACGTGACCAAGATATGACCTTTGTTGGGGTCATTCCTAATCTTTGGCGTCGATATCGTTCGGGAATGAGCGAGTCAGCTAGAGAAATGGCGCGTTCTTACATGACTGAATTGACTTGTACGACTTGTCATGGTTATCGTTTAAATGATCAAGCACTTTCTGTTAAAGTGGGAGAGAAAAATATTGCTGAATTTTCAATTCTGTCAATTGGCGATACGCTTGATTATGTGAAAAGTTTAGTTCTTTCTGCAAATAATGAAATTATCGCAAAACCTATTTTGAAAGAAATTAAAGACCGTTTGACTTTCTTGAAAAATGTTGGTTTGGATTATCTCACGCTATCTCGTTCAAGCGGAACACTTTCTGGTGGAGAGTCACAACGTATTCGTTTAGCGACACAGATTGGGTCAAATTTATCAGGCGTTTTGTATATTTTGGATGAACCATCCATTGGTTTACATCAAAGAGATAATGACAGATTGATTGAGTCTTTACAAAAGATGCGTGATTTGGGGAATACCTTAATTGTCGTTGAACATGATGAGGACACGATGATGGCAGCCGATTGGCTTATTGATGTTGGGCCTGGGGCAGGTGATTTAGGAGGTGAAATTATTGCCTCTGGAACACCAAAACAAGTCATGAAAAATAAAAAATCACTGACAGGGCAATATTTGTCAGGAAAAAGAGCCATTCCAGTTCCCAAAAAACGTCGAGCCATTGATAAGAAAAAAATGGTTAAGATTACAGGTGCAAGTGAGAACAACTTGCAAAACCTTGACGTTGAGTTTCCAATGGGAGTTATGACGGCTGTAACTGGGGTTTCTGGTTCTGGTAAATCAACTTTAGTTAACAGTATTTTAAAGAAATCATTAGCTCAAAAATTGAATCACAACTCAGAGAAACCTGGTAAGCATAAAAAAATTACTGGTTATGAAGGAATTGAGCGTTTGATTGATATTGACCAAAGTCCAATTGGTCGAACTCCACGTTCAAATCCGGCTACTTATACCAGCGTCTTTGATGACATTCGTGATTTATTTGCCAATACAAATGAAGCAAAAATTCGTGGTTATAAAAAAGGACGTTTCTCATTTAATGTTAAAGGTGGACGTTGTGAAGCCTGTTCTGGTGATGGAATCATCAAAATTGAAATGCATTTCTTGCCGGATGTTTATGTTCCATGTGAAGTTTGCCACGGCAGACGCTACAATTCAGAAACTTTAGAAGTTCATTATAAAGGGAAGAATATTTCGGAAGTGCTTGATATGCGCGTGTCTGATGGCTTGGAATTCTTCCGTCATATTCCAAAAATTGAACGTAAACTCCAAACGATTGTTGATGTAGGTTTGGGATATGTGACGCTTGGACAACCGGCAACTACTTTATCAGGTGGGGAAGCTCAACGGATGAAATTAGCTTCTGAATTACAAAAACGTTCAAATGGTAAAGCTTTTTATATCTTGGATGAACCAACAACTGGTTTGCACAGTGAAGATATTGCGACCCTGATTCAAGTATTAGACCGTTTGGTTGAACAAGGAAATACGATTGTTGTCATTGAGCATAATTTGGATGTCATTAAAACAGCAGATTACATCATCGACTTAGGTCCAGAAGGTGGTGCTGGTGGTGGAACAATTCTTGCCAAAGGAAGACCAGAAGAAGTTGCAAAAGTTGCTGACAGCTATACTGGTCAGTATTTGAAAGCAAAATTGGAAAAATAAGACTGATGGAAATTTGACTTGTAATTAAAAGACTTGTCAGTAAATGTAGAGGGTTGATAAAACTGTCAGCATGTTCCTCTGTAATTAAAATACTTAGTTCAATAATCGAATTGACAGAACTGCCTAAAAAATGTTCACCTTTGGTTGCATTTGAAAGAAGTGCCAGCATAGCTGACAATTCCTTTATTCACCGATAAAATGCTTCCTCCGGTCGCATTTTACTGACAGGATTTATCTTAGAAATATTTATCAGATAAGCTTTCTGTCAGTAAATTTTACAATAAAAAGCGTAATCTATAAACTTAGATTACGCTTTTAAGGAAAGAAAATGGATAAATTTAAGGAAATTTTTGAAGCGATTAAAGCTGACCCACAGAACAAAAAATATACAAAAGAAGGGATAGAGCCGCTTTATTCTGTCCATAAAGAAGCAAAGATTTGTATTATTGGTCAGGCACCAGGCATTCGAGCACAAGAATCACGACTCTTTTGGAATGATCCGTCAGGTGACCGCCTGCGTGATTGGCTTGGAATTGACCGAACTACTTTTTATGAGTCAAATAAAATATCTATTTTGCCTTTAGATTTTTATTTTCCTGGAAAAGGAAAATCAGGTGATCTGCCACCTCGGGCAGGTTTTGCTCAAAAATGGCATAAAGCACTTTTAGAAGAAATGCCTGAGATTGAACTTTTTATTCTAGTAGGTTCTTATGCCATAAAGTATTATTTAAATTTAAAATCATCAGCAAAAACAACAGAAGTGATTCGTGATTTTGAAGCCTACTTACCAAAATATTTTCCGCTTGTTCATCCCAGCCCACGAAATAATATTTGGTTAGCCAAAAATCCGTGGTTTGAGCCTGAACTTTTACCAGAACTAAAAAAAAGAATTGCTCAATTAATGAAATAAATTACTGACAGGCTTTCAGTAACTTTTTTCATGGCTTAGTCTTCAATTAATGAATTGTTCTTTCCATTTGAATATGTTGAATTCCGGCTTCTTCAAAAACTTGTCCTACCTCATTAAAGCCGTATTTGCTATATAAACCTTTGGCAGAAAGTTGTGCATGAAGTTCTAATTTATTTAATTTGCTTTCTTTAGCAAATTCAATCAGACGGTCAATTAAAAGCTTTGCATAACCATGACCTCTTGCTTCTTTTAAAATAGCCATTCGTTGAATTAGCGCTGTTTTTTTATCCAAATCAGCAAGCAAACGAACGGTACCTTTGGCAAGACCATCGTCATAAAGAACGAAATGAACAGAAGAAGCCTCTTCAAGAGCGTTTCCAACTTCAAGTTCATAAGGAACGCCTTGTTCTTTGACAAAAACTTGATTACGAATTCGTAAAGCATCAAAATAAATATCAGACATAGTATCACGAGTTACTCTAATTTCCATAATTTCTCCTAAAGATTAGTTTGCTTAAAAGCCTTGGATTTATTATAAAGCTTTCTATAAACACTTGCAAGCATTGGAATTACTACATTTCAATGCTTTTATTTTTGTTCAAAAAGTAATTAACAGAGTTTTTAACAGAGTTCCAATTAAAAGTTGGCATACTTAATAAATAGTTCAAGCTCTTTATTTTTCTTTTCAGGCTCGAGATGCGAGTATAGGTCCATTGTCATTTGTAAGGTTGAATGTCCTAATCGCTCTTGTATAACTTTATATGTCATACCAGCATTTAGGCATAAACTAGCGTGTGAATGTCTAAAACCATGAAATGATAAAGAAGTAAGTTTTGCAGCATCCTCTATCTTTTTTAGCCGGTAGTTTAGACCGTGGTAGTCCATAACGTTACCTTGCCATGTCGGAAACACTAAAGATTGATGTGGATTTCCTAAGCTCATAAAATGTTTTTTCTGGAAGAAGTACCAACGTTTTAAAGTTGAAGCCGCTTTGGAATCAATGCTGATTACTCGATTACTTTTATTTGTTTTCGGTGTATCTTGTATAACAGTACGTTGTACTGTTGTTTTACTGACAGAAACTGTTTGATTATCTAAATCTACATCAAACCACTCTAAGGCCATAGCTTCGCCAATGCGCAAGCCAGAAGCAACAAGCAAGCGTATAAGAGCATTAAAGTATTGAGTGGACCATTTTGTATTGTCCAGACTTTCAATGTGTGAGAATAGCTCTGACAGCTCTGTTTTAGTATAAAATTTTACTTCTTTGTTTGGTTTATCAATTTTTACTTTAGGAATGATTACTGAATGACAGGGATTTCTATCAATTATTCCAAGTGATAAAGCATGTTGAAAAATGCGATTAATTACGTTAAGTTGTAATTTGTAATCTTTTCCTGACCCAACATCACGTTTTTGTTTTCCGCCCAGAGGTTCTGCAGCATTCTTCGCCCATTCAATGACTTGTTTTTGAATCTGAGCAGTAGTAATTTTACTGATTCGCTTATTCCCAAAAGCAGGAATAGCATAAGTATCTAGGTTAGATCTCATTTGTCGTATTGATCCAACTTTTTGTTGCAGCTTATAAAGTTCAAAAAAGCTCTCAGCAACCTCTCCAAAAGTTTCGAGTGATTCTTTACCTTTGGTGTTACCATTCTTTTTAAAATTATTTTTCAGGCGTTCAAGTTCATTCTTGACGCCTGTTTTTGTACGTCCTCTGATGTCTGTTTTAACTTGCTTACCTGTAAGCACATCAGTACCGATATAAGCGCCACGGAGAATATAACGCACCTCTCCGCCTTTTGTTTTGTATTCTTTTATATTTAGCTTGTTCATGTTGATTCTCCTGTTTGCATTTGGCCGTGCGCATAATGGAAAATCATGAAATATTATTTAATTTTTTACACGAATTACTAGGGGATACATAGAATCTTAAGAAGTTGTAATGTTTAGCGTGTCATGAGTTTGTTTTAAAAATGTTAACACTTATTACTAAATAAAGGATTATTTTAAAGGTTTTCCGTAATTATCAGATAAATCAAGGACTTCTGAACCATCTTCAGCTTCATAGATACTAAAATCATTATCTTGTATTTTTTGTATATACTCTAAGACTTCTTTTTTTCTTTTTGGATTAAAATGATTTAAACGATCCTTAATTTGTTCATCTAATTCCTTATGATAATTCGTAAACCACCAACGGGGTTTAATTCCAAAAATTTTTTCTAATATTACCATTTGGAATACTGTTATATCTATCTCGAAATTTCCCTGAGTCCAGTTTTTTAGAGTTTTTAAGGTTACTTCTAATTTTGGAGCGAGAACTTCTAAAGGAACTTTACTTTTATTTATTGCGTATTCAATTAGTTTTCCCATCCAACCATGTCTTTCTTCATCAGAAATAAATGCGTAATGAGTCTCGCTTTCTAGTAAATTTAGCACTTCAATATCAGTTAGTCTTATTATATTTTCTGTATTATCAAGTTTTGAAAGAATATCTTCTTGTTGTCGTACCAAATCATCAAAACCAAGTAAGTAAGAAACAGGCACATTAAAAAAATTAGCGATATTTTTCCACATATCAGTATTTCGAGGAGAACGTTCCCCTTTTTCCCAATAACCTAATTGGCTATGGGTAACTTTTATACCTTTTTTTTCAAGTTCCTGACTTAATTCTTTTAGGGTTAATTTATGTTCTTTTCGTAATTCCTTAAGTCTATTTTTACTCATAATAAACTCCTTTCATTGCGATTATAAAACAAAAAGTTAAATAAATCAATATTTTTTCCTCAAATTGAGTAATTCCTCTTGACTTCCTCAGAAAAAGGAATTATAATAACTTTATCCTCAGTTTGAGGAAAAAGAAAGAGAGGTTATCATTTTGTACTTAACACAAGAAATTAAAACAGCTTTACGAAAAAAGCGAGGCGTATTGAACTTAACCAAAGGCGAAGCAGCCGACCAGCTTGGTATTAATCGTCTTACCTATGGACGGCTTGAAAGCCCAGCACGTAACGAAAAAGTACATCAAAGCACGTATGGACGTATTACTGAATGGCTTGCAAAAGACTATTAATATTATTAAACCAAGAACAAACAGCACGGATTTCCTAGCTTTCCGTAATGTGCTTACGCAACTATCCATCTGTTGCAAGTATTGGTAGATGATACTACAGCCCAAGAAATGGCTATAAACTGCATGTCCTAACATAAAAATAGCATTTGCCGTGCGCTGTAATAGAGAACCATGAAAAAAGGCCGATTAAAAACTGCAAGATGTCTGGCAGTTGTCAGTAGAAAAAGAGGAAATAATAAAAAGAATTGAAGAATGAGAACGAAAAAAAGCCCGCACCGCCAAGTAAGAGCTTTTAAATAACATGAGTAGAGCAGCTTGAATAAAGCTTTTCTACTCTCTATTTTACACTAAAAAGAGAGGTTACACAAGATGAAAAAACCAGTAAATAAAGAAACTTATATCCTTGACGATTCAATCGCTTTCGATCTTATGGACTTATTAAAAGCCAAAGCACGCCACTTTATCCAACTTAATGAGTACGTATATCGCTTGTTTGACGGTCAATCGGTAGTCACTTTCACTACTTTAGAAAATGATATTCAAGTAGAAAAGATAAGCGGAGGTGTGGCATGAAATTCGCTTCAAGATACACATTGAAAGACTTGCGAGAACTTAACCGCTTATCATTGAGACAAGTTTCAAGAAAAACAAAGCTTTCTAGTGAACGTATTACCGAACTAGAACAAGACAGTAGTTTTATAACAATTGAAGAAATGTATAGATTATCTGAAATATACGGGCTTTCAGTAAAATACATTTTTTTAGGCGAACATGCCGACTTTGACGAAAAAGTAAAAAATATTTTGAAAGGTAAAGAATGAAAATTAACACAATATCAGATTTAAAAGCGCTTGTAACTTCTCTTGAACGTTATGACGATAATGCACCGCTAGCAATTAGTATCAACGGACAAGCTGAATGTTTTGCGATTGCTCCATTGCCTTTTTCTAAAGTTTTCGGACAGAAACAACCTGATTTGGTAAGTTTACAGATTTTTAGAAATGGGTTATTTTCAGAGAACGGAGATAAAGCATGAGTATTTTATCAATTGAAGCAGAACAAGAACTGACTCTTTCTGTTTTAAGTCGTGTTGATAAGTTAGTTGAAGCAAAAGTTGAACAAAGTCGGGAATTTCCCTATAAGAAAAAAGCTGATTTAAAACGTGAACTCTCAATTAATGAAGCTTATTATAAGAAGCTGGTTGTTGCTGGCTTACGTGAGGTTATCCTTGAAGAAAATGACAAGACTGTTTGGGTCTCAAAGAAACAACTTGAGCAGCTCATGGATCAGTTGGCAGAGTAGAGGTGGTCAATGATAGAAAAATATCAAGGTTATACCGAAGTTAGAAAAATTGGCCAAGGTTTCCGACCAGTAGGGAAACACGCATTTAAGTTGATTTGCAATGCACGAGCGGTCAAATATGACTTGATACAGCAGTTTGAAGCGAGTACAGGTATTATCTTACCTAGCGGAGTGAAAAGCAACTTATGTACGGAAACAGTATCGATTTTAGGTAAGCAACTGGCTGTGATGAAATTAAAGATAAAGGAAAATAAAAAATGACATTAAAAAATTTGAGTGATGATGAACATCAAGCACTTTCTGAATTTATGGAGAGCGGGAAAGCTTACGAAATGATGAAAGCTCAACCAGATACTGAAATAAAAGCCATTACAATTGAAGCCTTATACAAAGGCGAAGATTTACTCGCAGTTACACCACAGTTTGATGAAATATCAGATCTTGAAGCAGTCAGTATCTTACTTAATGTATTGATAGCTGATGCAAGACAAAGCACAGATATAGAGAGTTTTATAAAGACCATTATTTCTATGTGGGGAACTTATGACGAAGCGGAGGGGAAATCATGAAATTAAGAGAACTACAAAAGCTTGATCAAAACATTATTAAAATGCTGGCAGACCATAAGGGGATTGATAGAGCAATCAGAGGCGAAGTATTGGCTCAATCTTTGAATGTTGATTTACGAACGTTGCAATCGCGAATTTCTAGCTTACAAAAGAAACGTTGTGCCATTGGTACGATTGACGGATTAGGCTATTTTATCCCAACTGATGAAGCTGAACGCACGGCAGGAATCACTAAAAAAGAAGAAATGGGATTTTCGATTCATGATGCTGTTTCAGGCTACAGGCGTGCCGATTTGGAATGGCTTGATAAAATGATTGATTAGGAGACATTATGGAGTTTCTAACGATTCGTTTAAACAAAATAGTAGCTAAAAAACTAATGAAAGGGGCAGGAGAGACACTGATTTTGGAAAAAGAAGATTTCTATCAATATGTTTATCTTGTCCCCAATAATATGAGTTTTAGTGGTCATTTTGATTCAGTACTTGATATCAGCGTGAGTCAACACTGGGAGATTTTCAACTTTCTAACCTCAAAGTATCAAGAACTAGGCTATAAAAAAGTGCATTATAAACATCCAGCTCATCCATCAAATAAATTTATGAAGTTTCTTAATAAGCTGCAGCGTGACGAATCTGAAAAAGTTGCTACCGTTTATCGACAAAATACATTTGAGAAATTCAAAGATGAAATCGTGATGCATCAGGGCTTCTTAAATAGTAAAAACATGATGAAGTTTATTATTTTAGGAAAGAAACACGGCTATAACTATAAATATCTCATGATGTGGGCTGTTTCAGAAATTGAAGCGACTTGTGAGGAAACTCAGAAAAAAGCCTTACTAGCTGATTTTATAGGTCTTGCGGATGAATATTTTGATGAAAAAGAAAGGGAGGTGTTGAGTGACTAATGTAGATGATGATTTTCAAACGATGATTGACAGCTATGAGGAAGAAAAAGCAAAAGCTGACAAAAAAAAGCAAGAAATAAAACCACCTCAGAGCGATAAAATCGTTAAAGTTAAATTTGAAGCTGAAAATTTTGCCGTCAATCAGTATGGTAAACCAAAAGTAAATTCTTTAAAAAACATAAGAATCGCCATAGAAAATGACAACATTTTAAAAAATCAATTTGTGTTTAATTCTTTTACACAAGAAATAGAAATCAGAACCCCTTTCAAGTTGAAAGGAGTAGAGATTGAGAATGATGGGTTAAAAGAGGTTTATATTACGGCTATTCTTGAACATTTTGAAGAAAAATATGATGTTTTATTTGATAGTCGGCTTTTAGTCAATGTGATTAATAAGATTGCTTACGAAAATAAATATAATCCTGTTCAGGATTTCATGGAAGACTGTTACAAGAATTGGGATAAGGTCAAACGTGCAAGAAGTCTATTTCCTGATTATTTGGGGGCGAAAGAAAGTGATTTAACCGAACGAATGACCAAACTGTTTTTTGTTGGGGCTGTCAGTAAGGTTTATCATCCTTATGATAAGTTTGACTTTGTTTTGGATTTGGTAGGAGGCCAAGGCTCTGGAAAGACGACCTTTCTTACTAAAATGGGGCAAGGGTGGTACACCGATTCAATGAAAAATTTTGATGATAAAGACCAGTTAGTCATGATGTTACGTGCTTTGATTGTGAATGATGATGAAATGGCAATCAGTAACAAAATACCCTTTGCGGATTTAAAGAAGTTTATCACTCAAACAGTTTTGTCTTTCAGGGCGCCCTATGGCACAAAGGTAGAAAATTATGCCAAAAACTTTGTCATTGCTCGGACGACTAATCATGAAGAGTATCAAAAAGACAGAACAGGGGCAAGGCGGTTTCTACCCGTTCATTGTTCAAAAGAGTTACAAAAATATCATCCTGTTTCAGATTTAGATGATGCCACAGTTCGCCAAGTTTGGGGTGAGATGGTTCACTACTACAAGGAAGGATTCAGCTTTAAACTATCAGAGGAAGAAGAAAAGCAACTCAATTTAGAGCGATCTGATTATGAATATTTTGATGAACAAGAAGAATTACTTGAACAGTACCTTGAAATTCCGATTCCTACAGATTTCTATAAAGCACAAGGAAATAATACAAGGATGCACGAGCGGAGAGCCTATATTGGTTTTGTTCTTCAATCTGGAGAAACACCTAAACATGAGTTTAGAGGGGAAATTAAACCAAGAGAATTTGTGACGGCTACTTATTTCTATTGGGAAGCAATGGGGATTGAGACGGGGAAAGGAACTGCTAAGATAGTTTCTAAGTTCAAGAACTCAATGAATAATAAGAAAGAATGGCAAAAAACTACTCGAAGAGGTAAAAGGGGTTATGGCAGAAAATAGGGTGCATTACTAAATGCACCCAAAAGTTAAATGCACCCCGCAAATGCACCCCTTAAAAACTTAGATTATATAAGGGTTTATAGATAGTAGGGGTGTAAGGGTGCATTTATATCTTAGTAAAATAATAGTTAGTGTTAATTATAAAAAGGGCTTGCTTATCACGGACACATAGTAAAGTTTTCAAAGTAAATGCCCCCCTTTGAAAATATCGCTTTCAAAACTTGTTAAACGTTGGTACTATTGAGCTTTTCAGGGGGCATTTATTAATGCCCCCATGAAATCAAATGCCCCCTAAAAAATAGGAGAAAATAATGAGAATAATTAAATTACATGAACAAGAAGAAAATTATGAGCCACATGAAACAGTAAAGTCAATCATTGAGGAAATTCAAGAACTGACCTTTACTCCTCATGAAATATCAGGCAATGATGTACAAGTCTTTTCAGACCTATTGACTGATAGTATTGAACGGTTGATTAAAGCGCTAGGATTGAATGATATGAGCCTTTCAGCAGGAAGTAAAAACAAACCGCAAGAGCTTGCACTCAAAGCACAGCTCCAAGACTTATACTCACTCAACGATTCAATGATTACTGCTGACCCTAACCACGTACCAAGATATACAGACGGAACAATTATTAAACTGTCTGATTTAGTAGATATGAATGTACAGGCTTTAGATAATATCGCAGAGTTAATTGGCTTTGAATTAGAAGAATAAGAAAGGAGTAAAAATGCGAGCAAGATCTCCAACAAAATCAGTTGTTTTAACTCATTTATAAAAAGAGCAATTAACGTAATAAAATACAGGCCTTATCTGTAGTTTCGATAAATTGGTATCTTTACCAATAGAAAATAAGGAATCAATACAATGAATCAAACACTAAATACACTCAATGAGCTGTGGATTGAAGCAGGCGAAAAAGTTGAAAATTATAATGATAAAATCAATCAAATGCTCAAAAATGAAAATTTCTCAGCTCAAACCCTAAGAGATTTAACCGCAAAGAGAGATAATGCTCAAGCCCGTTGTGATGCACTTAGAAATCAAGTCGTCGAAGCACAAGCGACGCAAGTTGCTCATCTTCGCTCAAGCGGACAACTTCCCTTAGGAAATGGAGAAAACCAAACCGATCAATCTTTTATTTCAGATTTCAAAGCCTTAATGAGAGGTGATTCTAAAATCACAAATCTAGTCACTTCCTCTAAAGATGAATCAGGCGAAGCGGCTGGTTTAACCATTCCCCAAGATTTAAGAACTTCGATTAATGTCTTGAAACGCCAATATGATGTGATGGAGCAATATGTCAATGTTGAAAATGTAACCACAGCATCAGGTTCTCGTGTTTATGAGAAATGGACAAATATTACCCCACTTACAAAATTAGATAGCGAAGATGAAATCATTGGGGCAAATGATGATCCCAATCTTAAGCTTGTTAAATATCAAATTGGGCGCTATGGAGGAATCACAACAGCGACCAACTCCCTACTTAAAGATAGTGCCGAAAACATTATGTCATGGTTGACGGGTTGGATTGCTAAGAAAGTCGTTGTTTCTCGTAATAAAGAAATCATCTCACTCATGCAAGCAGCTCCTAAAAAACCAGCCCTCTCTACTTTTGATGATATTATCACTATGATTAATACGGCAGTCGATCCAGCAATTAAAGCGACTTCTATTTTAATTACCAACACGAGCGGACTCAACCAACTTACTTTAGTTAAAGATGCACTAGGGAATTATTTGTTACAACCTGACCCCGTTCAACCTGATCGCTATTTAATCAAAGGAAAACGAGTGGTTGAAATCAGCGATCATTGGCTCCCAAGTGCTGGAGAAGCAAGCAGTCCGCTTTATCCGCTCTATTATGGAGACTTTAAACAAGCCATGACTTTATTTGACCGTGAAAACATGTCACTACTTCCAACCAATATTGGAGGAGGTGCCTTTGAAACGGATACGACTAAAATTCGTGTGATTGACCGCTTTGATGTTCAGCTTACGGATACAGAAGCTTTTGTGGCAGGTTCATTTACAGCGATCTCAGATCAAAAAGGAAATATCAATACCGCAGCTACACTTACACCTACACCTACAACTACCAACTAATCATAAGGAGAAATAATAATGGACATTCGTCATATTGAAGAAAAAACAAAAGAATTAAAAGCACAATCAATTCCTCTGATTCAAGCCGTTGAAAAAACACAAGCCTTAGTCAATGAGTTAAGCACAAAACTTGAGAATATGAAAGTAGACAAACAACAGCCTGATATTGATGCGACTCTTGCACAAATGGCTAAAGAACGAGATGCTCGTGTTTTACTTGATGAACTGACGGAACATCTTACCAAGCAAAAAGAAGCGCTTCATCAATTTTGGAATAATGAAGAAACCAATTATGCCATTAAAACTGAGGCTAATCGCTCACAAGAATACTTGAGCCCAACAGAATCTCAATTAATTGAGGGATTAATTGATAATACTTTAAAACGAAAATTAAAAGCTTATGGTAAAGAAGTGGAAGAAGCTCGAAATAAAGCCATTGAGATTGTGAACTATTTGAAAGAAAATAATTATGATCAGTCCGTTGGTAATGCCCTCCATCCGTTAGTTGAAGCCAAAAACTTTTATTATTTTAGAATGGCTCAGTTGATTAGTTCTACTTTTCAACATGAATTAATGGAGTATTTGCTTGAGGAGGGGCTGATTACAAATTATCCTGGCTATTATACTCCACGCCGGTAATAGCTTAATCATTGATAGTTAAAAGCTGAGAAAGCCCATATTCATCGGGTTTTCTTAATTATCTGAAAGGATTTATCTAATGAATGAGGTAGAGTTTAATATCAGATTATATCTTATAGGCATGATGAAATCATGGACGAATAGGATAGATAGCACAGACCGCCTCACGCCACAACGTTTTGTATTTAACGCCATGACAGCGCTGTTTGATTCATTGAGTGAGGATGAGATAGAGATGATCAGGCTTAGATACTTGAAACGCTTGACACTATCAGAAGTCGCAAGTCGTTACTCGATAAGCGAACGTACTGTTAGAAATCATACCAACCCAACCGTTAAGCAAGTGAAAGAGATTATCACTAGAGCAACAGAAACAATGAATGGATAGAAAAGAGGAAATAGAATGCCAATGACTGGACGCTGCCGTGAGCCTAACTGCCACGCTGTAGTTGTTAGACCACTATACTATTGTACTAAGCACGCTGATAAAGAAGCAGGATATCAAGCAAGCAGAGAACGATGGACTAATCGTACTGATAATAGTAAACGATACAAAGACTATAACAAACGTAAGCGTGAGTATAGCGACATTAAAGTAGAGCAGAATAAGTTCTACCAGAGCAAGCAATGGAAGTCTCTACGTGATGTAGTAAGACGTAGAGATAACTTCCTTTGTCAGTACTGCAAAGCACATAACAGAGTAAGAACAGGTAAGATAGTGGACCACATCGTGCCAGTTGAGTTTGACTTGAATGGTAAGACCA
>JAFEHB010000574.1_pt2 | contig 22403 bp, 19 predicted proteins | sample 9267121 | NCBI WGS metagenome assembly JAFEHB01 (sample SAMN17103336, study PRJNA684904) | human gut metagenome | isolation source: diarrhea sample from child under the age of five | host: Homo sapiens | place: South Africa: Mafikeng, Mafikeng Provincial Hospital | collected 2019-09 | reverse complement strand
CTTTTTCAATACCCTCAAGGTATCAATTTACACAAAATATTTTACACTCCCCTTTCCACGACTCACATCAATACCTAAAACGTGCACTTTATCGCCTTCCATATATTTTTGAGGTAACAACTTCGCAGATTCGTTCATTTTCTAAATTCGATCTCAAGGACCCACATCCTAAATCTAACTGTTCACTACGTGTTGTTGGGCCAGTTTGACACTCGGAATGTATATTCCACTGATGTTGACGACCTCAACCTCAATTTAAGTATAGTAAAAGAGGTATCAAGATTGTCGTCACAATCTTGATACCTCTTACTTTAGGATGTTTGACAAACTTCCAAAAAACGCCACTCGGTCTTAACTTACCGAGTAGCGTCTTCCAGTTCTATTCTTCTAGTTTATGCATTTTACGATGCCAACCCAAGTAGGCTGCGGCCCACACGATCAGCAGTAGGGCGACCAGATAATAACCCACCTGACCGAATTCCAAGTTTCCCAGCCATAGCCACACCCCACTGGCTTTCTTCATGAGGCTGACGCCCACTTGGAGCAATTCGATGCTGCCAATCATAAAGGCGGCAATGACCGAAATCGCGGTAACGGTCAAGTTATAATGTCGTTTGCGTTCCGGTGTGGCAAATGCCCACTGGTAAGCACCAGTCATCATAACAGAGTCCGTGGTATCCATGAGGTTCATTCCGGCAGCGAAGAGCAGCGGAAAGGCAGCCACGCCCCAACCCGCCGTTTGCGCATGGCCTGCCGAGAGGGCAATTAAGGCAATCTCCGTGGCCGTATCAAAGCCGAGGCCAAAAAGAAAGCCAATTGGATACATTTGCCAGCTATGATTAATCAAGCGGAGGAGTGGCGCTAAAATTCGCGTTAGGAAGCCCCGTTGTTGTAAGAGCTCGTCCGTGGTGGTAGCCGATTGACGAGTTGTTCGATACAAGTTGATAAAGATTAACAAGTTCGCAAAAGCTAAGATTAACAAAAAGCTCCCAGATACCAAGCCACCGATTCGACCACCCAGACTTTCTAAAATCGGTAGGTGTTGCTTAACTAAAGACATCGAGATGCTGACGACTAAGATTAAGAGACACACTACCGTGGAATGGCCCAGCGAGAAGTAAAAGCCCACTCCCGTTGCTGGTTGGCGCTGATTCACCAGCTTGCGAACGGTATTGTCAATGGCGGCAATGTGATCGGCGTCAAAGGCGTGACGGAGGCCCAGTGTGTAAGCCAGTAAGCCGAGTCCCCAGAAAGTTGGTTGTTGGCTAGCGGCGAGCCACAGACAAAGAAGCGCGATGGCATGTAGCAAAAAAGAGAGAAGATAGTAGGGAAGCGCTGCGGTAAAGATCAGCTTTTTCATTGAAAGGAACGTCCTTTCTAAAAACAAAAAGCAGGTTGCCTGATAAAGCCGGGCAACTTACTTTTTCAAAAATAACGAGTTAGAGCTTATTGGAAGACGCCCTGATAGAGGACGGCTGCCGCAATCGCACCAGCAATTGGCGCGACGATTGGCACCCAGCTATACCCAAATTGGGAGCTGCCTTTATGCTCAAATGGCCAAATGGCGTGGAGTAACCGTGGGCCAATATCTCTGGCGGGATTCAACGCTGGACCAGTTGGTCCCCCAAAGGAAATGACTAAACACATGACTAAGAAGCCTAAGCCGATAAAATCCGCCCGTGGATCAAGTTTATCTGCCGTCATACTGATGGCCCCCAACACAAGTAAAAAGGTTCCAATAAATTCGTTAATGAACCCATTTAACTTGCTGTCAGCGGCATCAATCGTGGAAAAGGTTCCCAGGATGGCTTCTGCATCGGTTGTTTTGTCGTAGTAAGGCTTGTAAGCCAATACCAAAGTGAGTTGACCAATGATGGCCCCCAAGACTTGCGCCACGATGTAGGGCGCTACTTCGCCCCAAGGGAAATTACCCGTAACGGCCATAGCCAGCGTCATGGCAGGATTAATTTGCGCACCCGATACGGTGGCAAACATTAAGGCGGGGATCATGACCCCAATACCGTAGCCAAAGCCAATTAAGACCCAACCACCGTGATAACCTTTGGTACCCTTTAATTCAACGTTAGCGACGGAACCGTTACCCAAGGCAACCATGATAGCCGTCCCAATAAATTCTGCGATACAACGAACCAATAAAGAATAATGCATGTAAATTCTACCCCACTAAAACTTTCTCCTTTTGTGCTACCGAAAGCGTTTGATTCATCCGACCACTGGAGAACCCTTGTAAATCAACAGTAATATAATCATACCCCAACTGACGCAAGTGTTCAGAAACTTTTTCATTTTGAGCAACTAATTGTGAAAGTTGGTTAACTGGGACTTCAATACGGGCAATTTGATCGTGGACCCGAACCCGAACGGTAGCAAAGCCTAAGCTGCGTAAATAAGTTTCAGCGGCCATGACGCGTTGGAGCTTTTCACTCGTTAAGTCTGTGTTGTATGGGAAGCGGGAAGAAACAGAGCAAGAGGCCACTTTGTTCCAATTAGTTAGCCCTAAGCTTTGAGCCAATTCGCGAACCTCGCGTTTATAGAGGTCGGCTGTTTGAAGTGGGGAGACGGCACCGGCTTCGTCACGTGCACGCAGACCGGGCCGGAAGTCAGCATTATCATCCATAATCATGCCATCTAATACGGCATCAGCATTGAATTGGGTCGCTACTTGTGTCATGGCTTGGTAGAACATCTGCTTCATGGCGTACCAAGATTCAGGGGTATTGTGCTTGATCTGATCATTAGCCAAGTAGTCTAATTGAATACCGGTAACTTGTGCGCCCATGTCCTTGGCTAGTTGACCAGCCATTTCGTATTCTGCATCTAAGAAGAGTTCGGAGTTGGCAACGACTGCGAGGACATTATCGTGGCCTAAAACATCTAAAGCCTCTTTCAAAACAACGGTCGAGTCAATTCCGCCAGAGAAACCGACTACGACCCGGTTGTAAGTTTTTAAGGTATTTTGTAAAGTTGTTTCTTTATCAGCTAAAGTCATCATAATTGATTATCCTTTCTGTTCCATAGTGGTAAGTTCATTTAAAATCTTGGCCTGTAAGTCAGCCATAGTCAGCTGATGAGTGGTTGCCAATTGTCGCAAATCATCATGTTCTAAGGTACGCTTGGTTGTGTTATGGTAGCGCAGATATTTGACATGAATCGGTCCGTAGCTAGTCGTGACTAACTTAACCTGGCGATCCATGATGGCACGGTGAACGTGGTGGTAACGAATTCCGATCGCTGGGGTGGTTGTTAGCAGATAGGTCACAATGGCGGCTTGTTGTTGGGGAGTAATCAAACAACAAAGTTTGTAAGCCGGGCGACCTTTTTTCATGACAATGGGTTCACTCCAAGCATCCTTTGCGCCGCGATCTAACAGTCCCGCAATCGTATCGGCTAGTTGTTGGCCGGTGATATCGTCAAGGTTAGTTGCTAACAGCGTGACGTGATCCTGTTCTTGATTGACCGTTTGCTGGCTTAACTGGGAATTTACCAGTGTGGCCCGTAACGCATTTAGGCTGCCAGTCTCACGTTTACCAAAACCGTAGCCGGTCCGTTCAATAACGCCGTCACTGGTCGTGTCAAAGGCCGTGGCACAGCATTTGACAATGGCCATACCGGTGGGGGTAATCAGCTCCGTATGCACATCGAAACGTTGATGAATCGGAATGGCAGTTCCAATCCGCATCTGCATGACAGCCGGTACTGGGACGGGAACGGTGCCGTGAGCAATCTCGATGGTACCGCTCCCGTCAGCCAGATTATTCACAATAACGCGGTCAATGCCCATCAGTTCCAAGGCAATCGCCGCGCCGACCATATCGACGATGGAATCAATAGCGCCCACCTCATGAAAGTGAACGTCTTCTAAAGACTTATGGTGAACGTGGCCTTCAGCAATTGCGACCTGTTCAAACAGCGCAGTGGCCCGCCGCTTAACGGTGGGGGCTAATGTACTTTGCGCAATGAGTTGCTTGATTGTTGCAAAGCTCCGGCCGTGATGGTGACCATGTTCTGTAATGCCATTGTCTTTAACCTGGTGGTCGTCTAAGATGACATCGAAGTCAGTGCCTTGAATGCTTGAGCGACTACTAGGGGTGACGGTCAAATGGTAACCGGTCACTGGTAGTTTCTTCAATTCGGTTTCAAAGTCTGTTTGAGATAATCCGAGATCAAATAGCGCCCCTAGGAACATGTCACCACTGATGCCCGAAAAAGCATCTAACACTAATGTTTTCATGGCTGCTCCTCCTTCACGAGATGATTAATCATACTGGCATTGTAAGCCGCGCCGAAGCCATTATCGATGTTAACGACACTGATACCGGCCGAACAGCTATTGAGCATTGACAAAAGTGGTGTGAGACCGTTCAGATGGGTGCCATAACCGACACTGGTTGGCACGGCAATCACTGGCCGATCGACTAGGCCACCGACGACACTAGTTAAAGCGCCCTCCATGCCGGCGATGACGATCACAACGTTGGCTTGGCGAATGAGGGGTAATTTGGCAAATAACCGATGAATTCCGGCTACGCCAACATCATAGACGCGTGTTACCTGGTTGCCGAAAAGTTCTGCAGTCACAGCAGCTTCTTCAGCCACTCGCATGTCGGAAGTGCCGGCCGTGACAATGGCAATATTTCCGACCGCAGGTAAGGCGTGGGCAGTTCGGACTAACGTCTGTGAGGTTTGGTCATAGGCCAATTCAGGTAGTATTTCTTGGACCGCCGCTGATTTTTCAAGATCGACTCGTGTCACGAGGATGGGTTGTTGGCGTTTCTCCATAGCTTGAACAATGCCCACAATCTGTTGCGCGGTTTTACCAGCGCCATAGATCACTTCAGGATAACCAGTTCGTTGCGTCCGCGCCGTATCAATCTTGGCGTAGGCTAGGTCATCAAACCCGGTATCGCTGACCTGTTTGGCAGCTTGTTCTGGTGTGAGTTGGTGGTTAGCAACTTGTTGGAGACAAGTTAATAAATCAGTTGATGCCATTATTATTCATCCTTTACGATTACGCCAAGACCATCGGGAATGACCGTCACTTGGGCTGCAGGTCCTTCACGGTTGAAGGCGCTGGCGAGTGCGTCATCGATTGAGGTTGCCAGTTCCATATGCATGTTTGTGATGAGACTGGGTTCAACCAAGTCAGAAACCACAATCACGTGGTGGTTAACCAAGATCCGGGCCAGAATTTGTGAAGTCCATTGGTCAGGCACCGTTTCTAAGCGCGGTGTGTTAATCGCCTTATCCAAGAATTCTTGGGGATCGGCGACGTCAGCAATGTTGTGATAAAAGCCGTCACCACCATGACCATCACGACAGCCAGCTACGATGATAATCGTCCCGTTTTGCTTATTGGTGGCTTCAGCGGCCGTCATGCCTTTAACTGCTTGATAGATATTTTGATCGAGTGGATAACCACCATTAGTGGTGATGGCAATGTCGCTCTTGATGGCCTTAACACCAGCTAACTCACCAACAAAATCCGTTCCTTGTTTATGAGCCGCTTCAAGGTCACCGGCAAAGGAGCCAATGATGTGCTTGTCTTCATCCAAAACCACGTTCAAAATAAACTTTAAACCAGCTTTTCTGGCGGCGTAGACCATATCATGGTGCACCATGTTGTGGTGAAGATTCCCGGTTCGAGAGTGCTTGTCGTTGATAAACTCACCGGAGTGGTTAGCCATGATTGTCTTGTAAGAAGAAATACCCGGCAAGACGGACTTGCGCCCACCAGAGAACCCAGCGAAAAAGTGGGATTCAATGAAGCCTTCGGAGATCAATAGATCGGCTTCTTCGGCCACCTTGTTGATAATGAGGTCACCGCCAGAAGGAAGCTTACCAATTTTCACCATGTCTTCATCAACTTGAGATTTATGCATAACAATTTCTTCATTGGCCACAATCTCTTCGCCATATTTGGCGACTAATTCGGCATGCGTTGAAGGTCGGTGGAATCCAGTTGCTACGAGAATGCGAATCCGCGCCTCTGGTGCTACTGAGCGCAAGCGCCGAAGTAAGATTGGCGTGATGATGTGTGAAGGAACGGGCCGGGTGTGATCAGAGCTGATAATCACAATATTTTTCTTTCCCGTAGCCAATTCTTCTAGGGAAGGACTACCGATAGGGTTGTCTAACGACTGTTCAACCAAGTCTTTTTCAGAGAGGCTGGCTTGATAGGTCGCCGCTTTGGAGACCAAGATGCCGGCTAGGTTGGCATCGTTGATGTGTGCCGTGACCGATCCGTGGTCATAAGGGAGCTTAATGTCTGCCATAATCTAATCAATCTTCTTTCTTTCAAAGGTACAGTTAGTAATCATAAACGTTTCATTTTCGTTTTCATTGACAATCCTCACTATGAAAGTGAATAATCGGATATCAATAGCCAGTGTCATTACCAAATGTTAAGGTGAAGGGGTATCCTTTTTCGCTAAGATAGGACTTTGCTAACGATAATTAATTTTGGAAGGAGTACCGCTTTTGCCGAATAAAGATATTGATGATCTGGTCCGCTTCTTAAAGGACAAACAGATTTCGACGATTACGAAGAAGTATCACAGTTATTTAACCTTCCACGGTCTGAAGGCTGCTAATGTCTTTATTTTGAAAGAAGGCATCATTAAGACGTCCGTTATCTTGCAAGACGGACGTGAATTTAACATTTCTTATATCAACCAACCTGACGTTATTTCACTGTTACATGACGAAGCTTTGCAATATGATGAGCAACCTTTTAACGTCCGCATTGAATCGGAGACGGCAACCTTTTATCAGGTTAATCGGGTAGAATTTTGGCAGTACGTGAATGCCAATTCAGAGTTACAGAACTACGTTAAACAGTATTATCGACACCGATTATCAGAAACCTTTGCCCGGATTCAACGACTCACCATGAACGGTAAGATGGGGGCACTGGCTAATTTCTTACATGACATTGCTGAGAAGTTTGGTCGGGATCTTCCCGATGGGGCCGGCGTGTTGATTGACTTTAACGTGACGAATGAAGATATTGCTGGGTTCTGTGGCATTGCTAATCAAACCAGTGTTAGCCGTATGATGCGTAAACTTAAGCTTGAAGATATCATTGACTTTGGCATGAGCAATGATCGTAAACGCCGAATTATCATTACCAATATGAAAAAATTAGACGACTACATTGCCTATTAATTTTGGGTCTAGAATTTTTGGTGTTGGAAAGTATTTCCATTCCAAAGGCTATAATCCCCTTAAAGGTAACAAGTATGAAACCCAAGACTTATTATCGCTAGGGGGATTTTTATGAACTATGACTGAAACTTGAAAGCGCAGAATAGCGGGCTTAACCCGTCATTCTGCGCTTTTCCACTCTAAAAATAGAAAAACGCAAGCTCTCCTACGTTATACTTTAACTGATCAAAACCAAAGTAAAGGAGTTCTTGCGCTATGAACAGTATAAAGCAATCGCAATCGAATGACGAGGCTCAATTCTTAATCCGGACCTTCTTTAAGCAGATTGGTCTAGGTAAAATTATTCATCAAATTAACTTTAAACGACACACGCCAATCAGCCCGTTGATGATGATTAAGTGGTTAATGACGACCATCTTTGCCCGTAAATCACTTTACCGTGCGCAATCAGACGCTAATTTCACCACCCGGACGGCCCGTAATTTTCTGAATGATGGCCGAACCAATTGGCAAAAGTTAACCTGCCTCTTAACGAGCCAAGTAATCAAGGCCCTTCGCCCCTTTATCGATTCCCGCCGCCGACTAGCACTAATCATTGATGACAGTCTCTTTGCCCGTCCTTATGCCAAGAAGACTGAGCTACTCGCTCGAGTTTACGACCACAATAAAGGGGTATACGTCCGTGGCTACCGGGCTCTCACCCTGGGCTGGAGTGACGCCAACACCTTTCTCCCGGTTAATTTCGCTTTAATGTCGAGTGGAAAAGCGGAGAATCAATTGGGACCTTGCCTGAAGAACGATCAGCGGACCTTAGCTGGTCAACGTCGAACCCAAGCACGAACTAAGATGAATGAAGCCGCCGTTGATCTGGTTTCCCAAGCCCTTCAGAATGGTGTTCCAGCTCAATATGTTCTCTTTGATAGCTGGTATAGTTCACCTAAAATGTTTGACCTGATCAACCAGCTCGGCCTTGATGGGGTTGGAATGCTAAAGCGTTCCAAGAAGGTTTACTATCGCTATCGTAAGCGCCTGTATTCCGTTAAGACGCTCTACCAGCGACTCCAGACAGAAGGGCGTAAGTCTAAAGAAGGCGCCACTTACCAGTATAGTTGTGTCGTTGAAAGTCTATCGGGCGTTGAATTAAAGTTGGTGTTCGTAAGCAATCGCCACCATGCCAACAACTATTTAGTCTTGGCAACTACGAAGACCTCTCCGCCCAAATGAAATCATTCAACTATATGGCCGGCGCTGGCAGATCGAGACCTACTTCAAAGCTGCCAAGCAATACTTACGTTTTGACCAAACTCAGGTCCAGAAGTATGACGGTCTTTGCGGTCACCTTGCCATGGTCATGATGACATATGACCTCCTAGCGTGGCAGGAAAGGCAAGAGCGGGACGATCGAACCATTGGCGATCTATTTTACATTATGGGAGAAGCCATGCCTGATTTGAACATTACTGAGGTATTGGTATGGTTCGTAAAAACTTTACAAGAATTCATGGAAGATGAACCAATTATCCCAAGGAACCTCCTCGAGGGGACTGTTAACCAATTTATTAAGCACCTACCACAATCCGTTGCCAAACAGTTTCAAGCCGCTTGAAACTGACTAATTTAGTGAGCCTAAATTTCAAATGGGCCACGTGATTAGGGGCACTTTGGGGTGATTATCTGCTTTCAAGTTTCAGAACTATGAATAATTCAGGTGTATATAAAAACTGCTAACGCTACCTATTGTTAGGTAAAATTAGCAGTTTTAGTTAGTGTTTAATTAATTGGTTCAATTTTTTAGCCCAACTTGCTCTTCACGAAGTCTTGAACTTCTTCAACAGTGGCGTAGTTGGCGATGATTTCGTCAACGTAGCCGGCCCATTCCTTGGTGTCGAGCTTCTTCATCATGCTCCGGGTACGGAGGATGGAAGTAGCGGACATGGAGTATTCATCCAGGCCCATCCCCATCAAGAGTGGCAGTGCCATTTCGTCACCGGCCATTTCCCCACACATGGCGGCCTTAGCGCCGTTTTCGTGAGCGGAGGTGATGACGTGCTTAACTAGGGATAAGAAGGCTGGGTTCAGCGGTTGGTAAAGGTAGGAAACGGCTTCGTTCCCACGGTCAGCGGCGAAGCTGTATTGGATCAAATCGTTGGTCCCAATGGAGAAGAAGTCCACTTCCTTAGCCAGTTGAGCGGCGTTTAAAGCGGCCAGCGGGATTTCAATCATCATCCCGATCTTAACGTCGTCGCCCAGACCTGGGTGATCCTTTTGAACTTCAGCCTTGGCTTCTTCAAAGATCGCCTTGGCTTGACGAAGTTCGGCCACCGTCGCGATCATTGGGAACATGATTGAAACAGGTCCGAATTCAGAGGCGCGCACCAGGGCCCGTAATTGGGTCTTGAAGAGTTCTGGCCGGTCCAAGCAGATCCGGATGGCCCGGTAGCCCAAGAATGGGTTTTCTTCCTTTGGCAGTGGCATGTAATCGAGCGGCTTGTCCCCACCGATGTCCATCGTCCGAACCACGACTGGCTTACCATTCATGCCCACTACGGCCTTCTTGTAAGCTTCAAACTGTTCATCTTCGCTTGGCATGTGGTCGTTGTCCATGTACAAGAATTCGCTCCGGAAGAGACCCACCCCGTCAGCACCTTGCTTAACGGCGTCTTCCGTGTCATCCGGCGTCCCGATGTTGGCCGCAATTTCAAATTCCTTGCCGTCCTTAGAAACGGATGGGGCATCGACTAACTTAGCCCATTCTGCCCGTTCGGCTTCGAAGGCTTCGGCCTTAGCTTCGTATTCCTTCACTTGGTCGTCACTCGGGTCAATGATGGCGTCCCCGTTCAAACCATCCACGATCATCATTTGACCGTGTTCAACGGAAGTCGTGATTTCGTTAGAACCAACGATGGCTGGAATCCGTAAGGTCCGGGACATGATGGCGGCGTGGCTCGTCCGGCCCCCCAGGTCGGTTACGATCCCCTTGACGAACTTAGCGTCCATCTGAGAAGTATCGGACGGGGTAATTTCGTGGGCCACGATCACCACCGGGCTGTTGATGCCGGCGATGTTTGGTAATTGCTTACCCAACAGGTGGCTCATTGCCCGCTTTGCAATGTCCTTAACGTCGGCAGCCCGTTCTTGCATGTAGGCGTTATCGGTCATGGCGGCCAACATGTCAGCAAAGGCGGTCGTTACCTTGTCAACGGCTTCTTCGGCACCGGTGTGGTTGTTTTCGATGTCATCCTTAATTTGGCCCAGCATTTCCGGGTCAGATAAGATGGCGATGTGAGCGTCAAACACGCCCAGCTCTTCTTCCCCAAGGCGACCCTTAGCGTTCTCCTTGATTTGCGTCAATTCTTCAATTGAGTCTTGGAAGGCTTTTTCAACCCGAGCGTATTCCGCCGCCGTGTCATCAACCTTTACCTTGTCGTAGGACAGATCTGGGTCAACCAACAGGTATGCCGGGGCAATCCCGATCCCATCACTAGCTGCAATTCCCTTCACGTCTTTTGCCATTATATGTTCCTCCTAAATCTGAGTGTCAACCGTGTGACACTGCTCAATACGTCTAATTATAAACCGTTATCATTGTGAATTCTACCGTATATTAAGCGGTTGCATGTAACCGGTTCAACACGTTGTTATCCTATAAAAAACAGGGTGATTCTGCAAGAGAATCACCCTGTTTTTTGTAAATTTATAATTAAGCCTTTTGAGCTTCCTTCTTAGCGATCTTGTGTTCAGAAAGGAAGAACCACAGGATCAGGGCAAAACCAATTGCCGGAACGATGAAGGAGAATTGCATGGAACCAGTCAGGTCAGAAACACGACCCATGATAACCGGAAGGGCTGCCCCACCAACGAGGGACATAACCATCAGGGCACCACCAGTTTCGGTGTGTTGCTTTTCTTCGATCTGGTCCAACCCGTGAGCGTAAACCGTTGGGTAAACTGGGCCGAAGAAGAAACTAGTCGCAACGGCACCCCAGATTGCCAATGGTGAGTGAATTGAGCAAGTTAGCAGAAGAACAATCGTCCCTAATACACAGTACCAAATCATCGTCTTGGTAATGGAGTAACGGTTCATGAACCAGTTGGCAAAGAGCTTCCCAACAAACCATACCATGTAGCTAATGATCATGTAGTTAGTTGCGGCATGATCAGAAATCCCCGGAACAATCCGCAGTGCCAAACGAATGGTGAAGGACCATACACAGGTCTGGATCCCAACGTAAAGGAATTGGGCCCCAACCGCCTTCATGAAGCGCCAGTTGTGGAACAGGTAGTTTAAGGATTCACCCATACTTGGTTGGTTAGCAGTCTTAGCGTCCGCCTTCGCCTTCCCGTATGGCATCTTCGTAATTGCTACCAATACTAACAGGATCAACAGAACAAACAAGATGTACTTGTACGGACGAAGCGTCAGGGCAAGGACTTCCTTGTTTAGTGCCATCTTTTGTGCAGCGTTCAAACCAGCAGACTCATTTTGCAAGTTACTGTGACCGCTAAAGATCAGGTACTTCCCTAAGATGATCCCCATGGCATCCCCGAACGGAATCAAAGTTTGGGAGATGTTAATCCGCCGGTTGGCAAACTCACGCGGCCCCATCATCGTTGAGTAAGTGTCACAAGAAGTTTCCAAAAAACTCAAACCAATGGCGATAACGAAGATGGCCGCTAAGAACATCCCGTAGGTTGCCATGTGAGAAGCCGGGAAGAACAGCGCACAACCAATAATGAAGAATGTCAAACCGGTCATAATAGCTGTCTTGTACGTGTTCTTCCGAATAATGTATGACGCAGGAAGGGCGATCAAGAAGTACCCACCGTAAAAGGCCGATTGAACGAAGGCAGTTGCCGTATCGCTCAACGTAAAGACCGTCTTGAACTGCGTGATCAAAATATCGTTAAGTGACGCTGCCATCCCCCACATTGGGAAGATCAACGAAACTAAAATGTATTGCCAAACCGGCGTCTTGCTGAGGTAGCCGTCGTCATATTGAACCCACGACTGCTTCTTTAAGTTATCCATGTCCTTACTCCTCCTTAGAAGGTTACCCCGGACTCAAGAATGATGTTTGAGTACGGCGTCATCTCACCCGTCCGAATAAATGCATGCGTCTTAGCTAAGTTCTTCTTCAAATCCGTGTGTGGCATAAACTCAATTTCAACATCTGGCAGTGCCTGCTTGATGTTTTCTAATTGTTCTGGGTTTTGGTCCTTGATTTCATCTGCTAAGTAGATCTTTTGAACCTTCATTTCCTTCAGAACGTTTTCCAAGATTTGCATGAACGTAGGCAATTCCTTGTCTACGCACAGGTCAATCTTCTTCGTCCCCATCGGAACTGGCATCCCGGCATCACCAATTGATAACCAGTCCATGTGTCCCATGCCAGCAACGACAGATGCTACTTCTGAATTTAAAATTCCACTCTTCTTCATGACTAATAACCTCCAAAACGACTCTACTTCAATGCTTCTTGAACTTGGTCAAACGTTGGGATTGATGGCATTGCCCCCATCCCTTGAACCGTCAAACTCGATGCGCGCTGAGCGTAGGTAATGGCGTCTGCCAAGTTCGAGAAGTCCGGTAACAATTGTGAAATTAACGCCCCAATAAAAGTATCCCCTGCTGCGGTAGTATCAATTGCCTTTACCTTGAAGGCTGGTACCGTTCCGGAACCATCCTTAGTTGAGTAGTAGGCCCCCTTTGAACCTAGGGTTACTAGGGTTACGCCAACACCTTTGGCACGGAAGTACTCAGCAGTTTGATCCAGTGATGCATCATCCGTGATCTCAATCCCAGTCAGCAAAGCACTTTCCGTTTCGTTAGGAGCAATGATGTCCGTGTATTCCAGCAACTCCGGCAGGATTTCCGTTGCCGGTGCTGGATTCAAAACTGTAATAACACCATTTGCCTTCGCCATCTTAAATGCTTCTAAGGCAACAGTCTGTGGTGTTTCAAATTGGGTGATCAAAAAGTCGACCTTCTTCATCACTTCCTCGCTCTTACTAAGAACGTCCTTAGTCATCGCTTGGTTAGCCCCACCATAAACCATGATGTCATTTTGGCCATTTTCATCTAAAGTAACTAGCGCAGTCCCCGTACCGTGGCGCGGGTCATTCCCCACGTTCGTCGTGTCAATGTGATCTTCTTGTAAGGCATCACGCATGAACTTCCCTTCGGAGTCTGCGCCAACCATTCCAATGAAGTACGTCTCTGACCCAGAACGGACTGCAGCGACTGCTTGGTTCGCTCCCTTACCACCAGGCGCTGAACTCTTATCCGTTGCAGCTAGCGTTTCACCAGGTTCTGGGAAACGGTGAACGTGATAAGTCGTATCAACATTGATGCTTCCAAGAACAGCAACTTTGTTTGACATATAATTTCCTCCTGTTACAACGCATCCACGTAAAACGTTTTGTTAAAACCTTTTACGTACCAATCGACCCGTTTAGTTTATCATCGCAAGAAAGCGGTTGCAACAAAAAATAGCGTCTTCAAAATCCTGGTTATCACTCGTTATGCAAGCGTTTGCTAAATAATTTATTCACAAATACCTATCATTACAACAATCAAAATAAAAAAAGAATTTTAGCAAAAGCACTAAAATTCTTTTTAATTTTTTACATCTCTATGAGTTGTTTTGCATCTTCTAAATCGGTAATTAACTCGCTTGCGTACCCACCAACTAAGGCGGCGTGAAGTGCTGCTAGCTTTGTACTCCCGCCCGCCACGAGGATTGAATGGCGTTTCAATTTTAACTGCTCAATGGGCAGCGCCATTGTTTGCTTCGATAATTGCGGATCAGCCACTTGGCCTTTACGATCAATGAATTGGGAAATTGCATCACCAACCGCATGTTGCTTTAAATAGGCAATCTGCTCCGCAGTTAAATACCCCAATTGAAACAGCATTGCATCATCCCTCGTTGTTCCAACCGTAAAGAGGGCAATCTCAGCAGTAGCCGCTGTTTCCATGATTTGGTGAATAAACCGGTCCCTTAAAACAGCATCCCGGGTCTCTTGGTTATCAAAGATGACAGGAACCGGAAGAATTAAGGTTTGGGTGCTAAAAGCTTGGTTGAATTTTTCGGCAATGTAGCTGGCGTAGTTATTTCGCGATGAATTTGCGACCGTCCCCTTCAGATATACCGTTTGAACATCTTTTTTATTACTTGGTTGCAAGTAATCTGCCACGGCAGCCATTGTCCTCCCCCAACTTAACCCAATTGTGTCACCATCTTGGACAATTTCTTGGAGGTAGTTTGCCGTTGCTTGCCCCAGTTGTTCAAGAATCTGGGGATATGATTCACCCACTTGGTCAACAACAATCGCCCTTTTCAAACCGTACTTAGTTCGTAAATCCTGCTCTAAACTACCAACGTTTTCAAAAGGGTCCTGGATTCGAATATCAACCATTCCCGTATCAACGGCATACTGTAAGTACCTAGAAACCGTTGGTCGGGAGATTTCTAAATTTTTTGCAATATCAGTTTGACTAACTTTATCTAGATAGTAAGAGCTAGCAATCCGTAGTGCCAGCTTGAGTTGTGTTTCCGTTAATTTTTCACTTCGCATCACCATTCAACCCTCCTTGTCGTTTTCATATTTCCATTTTAATTATTTACAATTGAAAAAACAATAAATATAATGAAAGCGTATTCAAATAAAAAGGGAGCTAGAAATAATGGAATTTAATAACTACATTGACCACACCCTTCTCGCCCCAGAGGCAACTGAAGAGCAAATTGAACGCATCGTCAAAGAGGCGATGGACAATAACTTTCACACGGTGATGATTAACCCCTACTGGGTTGAAAAAGTCCACCTACTTCTGAAGGGTTCTTCTGTCAAAACGGCTTGTGTAATTGGATTTCCCCTCGGGGCCAACACCACCAAAATCAAGGTTGCTGAAGCTACAGATGCCATTGAGAATGGTGCTGATGAGTTGGACATGGTCATGAACATCGGCGAAATGAAATCTGGTCACTTGGATAAAGTGGAGCAGGATATCCAAGCAGTCGTTGATGTCTGCCACCAAAATAAGCGTGTTATTAAGGTCATCATCGAAACTTGTCTCCTAACTGATGACGAAATTGAAGCGGCCGCCAAGATCGTTGCTAAGACGGGGGCTGACTTTGTTAAAACCTCGACTGGTTTCTCCACCCAAGGCGCCACCGTCCACGCTGTCAAGATTATGGTCCAAGCGGTCAAGGGGACTTCCACGGCCGTTAAAGCCTCTGGCGGTATCCACACCCCTGAGGACGCCCAAGCAATGATTGATGCGGGTGCTACCCGTTTAGGAGTCAGTCACAGTCTTGCCATCATCGGCAAAGCATAGGAGGAGTCGTAACATGAAGAAATTTAACCTGAGCCATGAAATGTTTTCCGCCGCTACGTTTGACCTTTACGAAGACGACAACTTTAGGGTATCAACCTTCAAGTACCCCTCTGGTGTTGAAGCTCTGAAGGTGTCCAACAGCCGGGGTTACCTCACTCTCTTACCGTTCTATGGTTTGATGGTTTGGGACGCTGTTTTTGATGGCATCACCTTGAAGGAAAAAGATGGTTTCAGTCAGCCACTTTTCGGTAAGCAGATCTCTGACACTTACGGCGCCTTTGAATTTACCTCCGGCTTACTGGCAAACGGGAACCCCAGCCCCGAGGATAACCACGTTCAACACGGGGAGTTTGCAACGGCACGCATGGATCACGCAGCACTAGTTGTTGATGATGATACCATCACTGTTACTAGCGATTACGAGTACATCAAGGGTTTTGGTGACCACTACCTAGCCACCCCATCAGTTACGATGCGCAAGGACAGCGGCCTCTTTGATATTGAGCAGCACGTCAAGAACCTGTCTAACTGTGCCCCAATGACCTTGCAATACATGTGTCACCTTTGCTACGCCTACGTTGATAACGCAACAATGACGTCCAACATTCCTGATGAAACCTTCCAGCTACGGACCTCCGTCCCGACCCACGTTCACCCAACTCCAGAATGGATGGCCTTCACTAAGGAATTAGAGGAGAGTGGCAAGTTAATTGACAAGCTCGATGACCCAAGTCACTACGATCCAGAAATCGTCTTCTTCTCCTCCGACTTAACTAAATACACTGACACCGCAGAATTCCGGGTTGACCTTGGAAATGGTCATAACTTCTTAACCACTTACAAGACCGCCGAGCTACCAATCGTTACCCGTTGGATTCTTTATAACGGTGATCAACAAGTCAACGCTTTTGCCCTACCAGGAACTTGCACCCCGGAAGGCCAATTAGCCGCTAAAAACGCCGGCACTCTTATCACACTCAAGCCACAAGAAGAACGTCACTTCCACGTTGTTACTGGTTTAGAAAACTAACCACCTCGCTTGTTTTAAAAAGGAGTGAAGAACATGACCCACGATATTACTGTAATTGGCTCCAACATGATGGAATTAACGACCGATATTGACCGCATGCCTAAGTTAGGGGAAACTGTTAGCGCCCCAAGTTTTCACATGGCCTTTGGGGGAAAGGGGGCTAACCAAGCTTACGCCGCCGCTCAACTAGGCTCCTCAGTGGCCATGATTTCAAAGGTGGGCTCCGACAGTCTTGGTCAAGCCTACTTGGAACACTTCCAACAGAGCGGCATTGACATTACGGGCGTTGGCGTCGGTAACCAAAGTAATGGAGTGGCGCCATGCTTCATCCAAGGCAATATGAACAGTATCATCGTGGTTCAAGGGGCTAACAGTGAGTTAACGCCAGACGTTCTTGATCAATACACCGATCTCATCAAAAGCTCCAAAATGGTTATCTTGCAACAAGAGATTTCGCTGGCAACGGACTACCGAGCCATTGACCTAGCTGAACAATTCCATGTTCCGGTGATGCTAAACCCAGCTCCCGCGAATGATAACGTTGACTTAGAACACATCACCAAGTGCGAGTTTTACTCTCCAAACGAAACGGAACTCGGTCGTCTCACCCACCTGCCGGTAGAATCTATCGACCAAATTAAAGACGCTGCCCATTCCCTTGTTGACCAAGGGGTTAAAAACGTAATCGTCACAATCGGAAGTCGAGGAGCACTCTGGGTTTGTGCGGATCATGAAGAGCTCATCCCCTCTTACAAAGTCAATGCCGTTGACTCCATCGGGGCTGGCGACTCATTCGTGGGGGCCTTTGCCCACTACTACACGAATGGTGAAGACATCCCAACTGCTTTAAGGCACGCCAACGCCTACGCCGCCGTTACCGTAACGATGTCCGGAAGCCAAACCTCGTACCCATCCGCAGCCGAATTACCTCAGCTACAAGAGCAACTGGGCATCACCGTCGACCCGACTCAACTTGCTTAACTGAAACAAAAGACCAGTGGTTCAAATCTGCGAACCACTGGTCTTTTTGTGTCATAATCTTATTTTGCATTCTTTTCCGCCATCCGGTTCAAATAAGACCAAATTTGTGGTCGATACCGGCGAAGCCCATACAACGCTACCAAGTAGATAACGATACACAGCCCAATCCAAACCGGATTCTGGGAAATAAAGGCCGCGAATATAAGGGCGTTTACCGGCCGGGCAATTAGATTAAAGCTAGTAATCAAGACTACCCCGGCTGGAATCGCCACCCCATAGTGAGAAACCGTACCGGTGTAGATAGTTCCTAACCAACTGGAGGCGTACAGCCCCAATGAGAACCAAACAATTCCGTTAGCAATCACCTTTAAAATATTGCCACGAGTAACGGCGACGATCGATTCAACCATGAAGGGCAACGATATTAAATCAACTACCGGTAGAGTCCGATTCCCCGGTAAGATGAAGGCGATTACCACCATAATCGGTATTAGAATCACCCCGGCAATGATTGTAGCTGGCTCCCCGTAACCAACCCCATCATCAACACCAAGGAACCACCGTTTTTTATCGTGAATAGCATCGATTTCTTTTCCTTGCTCAGCCACTTCCTTTTTGCGATTCTTGTCAATCTCTTCAGCCAATGGCGCGAAGGCTTTGGCAAAGACTCCGGTCACCAGCGGGAAAATTGTCATTACGGCAGCTAGCTGCACGGCAAACTGGAGGATTTGTCCCCAAGCTTTGATAGTTCCTAAACTATGGAGATTCCCTAGGATACCGATAATTAACCCTAACAACGCCCCTAAGGTCGTCGGTTCCCCAAACACGCCTAACTTATTCTTAAAGTATTCCGGAGTCACTTTAACCTTGTTGAAGCCGAGTAGGTTCCACAGTGGATCCAAAAGAATTGCCGGGATGGTCTGCTCAATGTTATGCGGGGCCGCCACCGTAGCGTTTTTGACCCCATAGTAATCTGACCATCGATCTGCCTGAACTTCCGCCAACACTAAGGAATACAGGAGCATAAAAAAGGACAACCCCATCGACAACCAAAAGTTGTGGGTAACATAGTAGGCCATCGTCCCCCAAATCATGAAACCAAAGTTGTTCCATAAGTTAGAGGCCATAAAGACTTTAGTGATTCCCAAGGCAAAGATCAGCAATTCAAACAGAAGCCCGAACACAAAGAAAGCCAGGCCTACAGTTGACCCAAAGCTAGCTAGAGACCCGGCTTGCCAGCCAATGTCGACCACCGGGAGTTTAATTCCGGTAGTACTAACCATCTGCTTAATAATCTTAGTGACCACCGGTGTGAATTCTGAAATGATCCAACCAAAACCCGTCAGCCCCACCCCGGCGTAAAGGGCGCTCATCATTGCCATTTTGGGTTGAACCTTTAAGAAAAGGGCGATGATAAAAATCATCACCGGGACGACAACGCTAGCCCCAAACGCCGTAAAAAAGGCATTGACATCTTGAAACATATTTTCCACCCCATCTGCTAGTGTACATTGAAAATAAATACATAAATCCCTCGATAAATCATTAGTGCTAATGTTATTCTAACTCTAGAAGAAAGCGTTTCCCAACTAAAAGCCGTTACCGGATAAGACGCTAACTAATTTAACATATTTAATTCAACTCTCTAAATTTTATGCACTCGAGGGGGCAGCATCGTGGAAAAACTAACAATTAACGACATTGCCAAACTAGCGGGGGTTTCAACGGCCACCGTCTCTAACTTTCTAAACCACAATTACGGCAAGATGTCTGCCAAAACTCGTGCCCACGTGGCTAAAATTATCACTGAACATAACTACCACCCCAATAGCGTCGCCCGCGATCTCGCAAAAAACGACAATAAAACAATTGGGGTTTCAATTGCTGACATCACCAATCCCTTCTCCGCCACCGTCCTTTCTGGAATCTCGGCGGTTTTTAATCAAGCGGGTTACCGGATGATCTTCACCAATGCTGATAATGATCAGGATACCGAAACTAGCAATATCCTACGGCTCCAAGCTCAAAACGTGGCTGGTATCATCATTGATCCAGTTAATCCCGACAATCCAATTTACCAGACTCTCTCCAATAACGACATCGTGATGTTCGACCGCCAGATGGAGACTCTAACCTTTGATTCCGTCGCCACCAATAATACGGAGGCAGTTGAAGAAATGACCAAGCGGATGATGATTGCAGGCTACGACGAACTCTACTTTGTCTCTTGGCCACTAGAAAAGGTCAGTACCCGTATCAAACGGTACCAGGGCTTTTTACGTGCCATACGTTACCCTGACGGTACCCATCTAATTCCGGTCCCTTACCCTGGTCAATCAGAATCGCTAGTAACTTTCCAAACCCAAAAATCAAACGGATCATGGAGCAGCGCGGGAATAAGAAAGTGGGTTTCTTTACGATGAACGCTAGCGTCTTTGTCCAACTACTGCAAACCATGCAACACAACAACTACACCTACCCGACCGATTACGGGGTCGCCACCTACGAAGAGTTTGACTGGATGAGCGTCATGCGTCCCGGGATCTCTTGCATCCGTCAGGACTCCCGGCGAATTGGGACTGACGCCGCGAAACTCTTGAAAAAGAAGTTAGAAACTAAAGAAGGTGGCGTTCCAACCACCCACATCATTCCAACGACCCTGATTATTCGCGATAGCTTTTGATGGGAGTGCGAACCAACCTCCTCAACAGGCCGTTGGGCTAAGCTAGGGCAGGGGTTGATGCGGTTAAGCATCGTTCTCTGCCCGTACTTAGCCACTAGGCCTGTGGTTAAGACCGCGTAATCTTGCGTAAATTTACAGATTTGTCCTGTCCTCATTTTTCGCGCCAGTATAACACCCAGGTATTTTCCGTTGGAGTCCATTCAAACCTAACCAAAAAACCAGACCAATCAACATCTGATCGGTCTGGCACGGCAATTGATTTAGTTAGCAAACATGGCGGGGTTGGCTGCCACGCTCTTATTCATTCGGGTCAACGTTGTGGCGACGGGCTGAAATTTGGTAAAAGACCAGTGCCACGATAGCAAAGAAGAACGGTCCAGCGATCGTCCAAAAGGCGGTCTGGTAGTCGTGTTCCAGTAGTGGTTGAACGAAGGTAAAGAGAATCCCGACGATCAGGATAATTTCCACCACCACGACTAAAATATTAGTCCACAAGCGGTTCTTAAAGACCACGAACGGGTAGTCCAGGTTCTTCTTTTTGAAAAACGGGAACGCCCCGACCAAGAAGAGGTACGGGAAGCAAGTGGAAACGTTGGCCATGTCGGTCAAAATCGTGTAAAAACCCTGAGCGGCATTACCCCCAAAGGCCACTAAGAAGACGATTACGCACACGATGATCGCCTGTAGCCACATGGCGTTAGCAGGCATCCCAGCCTTATTTAGCTTGGTCAACTTAGCTGGCCAAAGCTTCGGGTCGGACCCCAGGATAAAGGCCTTAATTGGCGAGTACATTAGGATAAACAGAGCACCTAAGAAGCCGACCGTCTGAGCGATCGCCACGATCCGGGTCATCGTTACCCCAAAGCCTAAGGCCGCGGCGTGCGACCAGCCGAGGGCGGTCCCCATTTCAAACCCAATATCATTGAAAATGGCGTAGGTAACGTTCCCCAGGTTGGTGGCGTTGGTCCCCAGGTTATCGTGGTAGTTAACCGACCAGCCGACCATGAAGATCATCAAAACGTAGGCGCCGATCGTAAAGACCGAAGCAATGATCAACCCACGCGGAAAGGTCTTTTGCGGGTTATCCATGCTGTCGGTTACCGACCCCAGCGATTCCATCCCCCCATAAGCGAAGATGGCGTAAACCACGAAGGAAACAATGGCGATCGGGGTTTGGAACTGCGGGTTGGGCGAAGTGATAAAGGTCTTGAGGCCATGAATCGGCTCGGCCAACTGGAAGTGGTTGGCAAACAAGACGGTGAAGGACACCACGATGAAGATAATGTTAACGGCAATTGTGAAGATCCCACCGAGCGACCCGATCCGGGCGATCGCGTTCATCCCCCGCGACGATAAGAAGGTGATCGCCAGGATTAAAATGATCCCCAAGATCCCGATCGTTTCCGTCGACGAGAGGCCCATCACCCGCCAAGACTGGGTGGTGTCCTTTCCAAAGATCAGGGCCGAGAAGGTAATCCAGATCCGCGAGGACGTCGAAACCATCCACACGATCCAGGACGCCAGCCAAACGAAGGTCCCGACAAAGGCCCACCGTTCCCCAATCGAACCGGCCAGCCAGGAGTAAATCCCCCCCTTAGCTTCCTTAAAGGCGGACCCGTACTCGGCCATCATTAAGCCGCACGGGAAGAAGAACAAGATCCCGGCCAAAGCGTACCAGATGATACTGCCGTACCCCATCTGCAAGTAGGCGTTGGACACATTCCCAAAGCCAAAGATGGCGGTGATGATCATCGTAACCAGCCCGAAGGTCGTAATCTTCTTGCTGGAACCATTGTTATCCATCAAAATATCCTCCAATCGATTTTAAAAAATAAACATACACCCCTATTATAGTCCTATTTGACTAGATTTAAACGAATAATTATGCATTTATGATTGAGTACGACCCAACCATTGGGCAGGCCGTGGGCTAAGGATAGGCTACAGGTTAGCGCGTCAGCGGTGTTCTGTGGCCAGACTTAGCCACTAGGCCTGCGGTTGGGGAGAACGTTATCTTTGGAAGTGCGGACCAACCATTGGCAGGCCGTGGGCTAAGGATAGGGCACAGGTTAGCGCGCCAGCGGTGTTCTATGGCCAGACTTAGCCACTAGGCCTGCGGTTGGGGAGCACGTTATCTTTGGAAGTGCGGACCAACCATTGGCAGGCCGTGGGCTAAGGATAGG
>JAFEHB010000597.1_pt1 | contig 22418 bp, 18 predicted proteins | sample 9267121 | NCBI WGS metagenome assembly JAFEHB01 (sample SAMN17103336, study PRJNA684904) | human gut metagenome | isolation source: diarrhea sample from child under the age of five | host: Homo sapiens | place: South Africa: Mafikeng, Mafikeng Provincial Hospital | collected 2019-09 | reverse complement strand
TTTTGAAGCAGTTGATTTATAGTCATAGAGTCACCTTTTCATCTAATGTTAGTGATAGTCTATTATAAATAGGAGAAGAAAACAACTTTCCGCTACGGTTAAGGGGAATTTCCGAATGTTTCAGATAAGAATTCTTAAAACCAGTTGTTTTTTAGCTATATTATATGGAAAAATTGTAAAATACCCACTGATTTTTATGTAAAATGTTATTTCTCTTGGAATTTAAATCAAATTAGCCTATACTAATGACGTATATATGAGAACGAAAGAATCCCTAGGGTCGGCACTGCACCCATAAAATGAGACACAAGAAAACACTCCTGTTGAAATCTGGTAAACTAGAAACAGGAGTGTTTTGTTATGGTCAAAAAAGCATATTCGGTAGAAACTAAGTTAGCCTGTATCGAAATGAAGAAGGCAGGCAAATCAAATAAAGTTATCATGGATACCCTCAGTATCAAAAATGCTAGTCAGGCCAAGAACTGGTTGCGATGGTATCAGAATGATGAATTGTACCGTTTCCACCAACCCGTGGGGAAACAATATACTTATGGTAATGGGATGAAACAGTTATCTGAAGTGGAACAGTTACGTTTGCAGGTAGAATTACTAAAAAAGTATCAGAGCTTGATAAGAGAATCGACAAAGTAAGTCTTATCAAGCTAGTAGAAGAGTATAAGAAAACGTGCGCTGTATCTATTATTTTAGAATGTTTCGGCGTCAAACGCTCCACCTTTATCGCTGGAAACAGGAGTGTAAGAATTCTCAGAAAAGAGGCGAAATAGCAGATAATGGCTGTATCGAATGGTTTCACTCTGTTCTCAAGTCTGAAACCTTCTCTCTCCATAAGTGAAGAAACATAACTGGAGATAGTATAACAGATATTGTCAAAAATTACATCATATTTTATAATGAAACTAGAATTCAACAAAAATTGAATGACTAGTCCCCTGTAGAGTACAGAGAATTGGTCGTAGAAGGGGTCCAGCAACCGAAGGGCGCTAGCCTTCAAATTTTCCTCCCAAAATGTGTCCAAAATATTGACAGAATTCCAACACGGAAGATTTGGCACAGAATGGATTATTTGGTTTTACGACTTTCTTTATAATCTTTAACCTTGCTTTGCTTGTCTTGGCAGACTGGGCAGGGTATAAGTGGAAGATAAGATGAAAAAAATGGAGAAAACTCTAATGGTTCTTCTCTTTTTTTTATCTAATTGGTAATGTTGAAAATCGGAAGTGAAATGATACTTTCAAAGAATTCATTTTGGACACTAGCAAACGAAATAGAGCCCTGATGCAAATCAACAATTTGTTTTGAAATTTTTAGCCCAATTCCAGTCGTTCTAATTTTAGAAATATCAATGTTTTTAAAAGATAATTCATTAAGTTCAGCAATTTTTTCTGGTGAAGTTCCCTGTCCATTATCTTTGATTTCGACAATTACATTTGTATCTTTTTTGAATAAGTGGATTCTTATTGTGCAACCCTTTTCGTTATGTAAAACAGAGTTGTAGATGATATTATGGATAACTCTTGTGATTAAAAACTGCTCAATCATGATAGATTGATTGACAAGTGAATAATCGTAATCAAATTCAAATTCAAAATCATTCCAGATTTCTTGATTTAAAATATGGATGAGAATGTCTTTGAAGAAGGGGATAATTTTTGTTTCAGTCTGATTTAATTGAAGATGACCGGATGAAAGGCGAGCTACTATATTTAGATCATTTAAAATATTTTGGATGTAATAGGATTCCGTCAATATTGGGGGGATATGTTTTTTAGACTGTGTATCTAGTTCAGAATCATTTAACAAGGACGCGTTAGAAATGATGACAGAAAGAGGTGTTTTGATATCGTGTGCAATACCTGAAATCCATTGCTCTTTAAAGACTTCATTCTCTTTGAGTAGAGTATCGGTTTGATTAATTGCAGTTGTAAGATATTCTAGTTCTGATATAGAATTTATTGGATTTTTCAGACCATCCGGGAGATTCTGAATAGCAGTTACAAGAGGCGCAATTTTACGATTGATATGCGTCACACCATAGTAGTAAAGAAAAGCGAAATAAAGGCAGTTGAAAAGCAATACTCCAAATGCTACTAGTGGAATCAAGCGAATACTATCTATATCTAAGTAATTATAACTATAACGAGCAATTTTATCTTTTGGAAAACCAACAACAATGATGTAGCCACCTTTTATCTGACTAAAAACAGGATAATCTGAAAGATAATAGCGAGAAAACTGTAAAATGTCCCCATAGTCAAATTGCGAAGGAACTTCTGTAGGTTTATACTGTTCGTACACTTGTTTTCCAGTCTGCTTATCCAATACCATGAGCCATAACTTTTGTTCTTTTAGACTAGAAATATCATTTCTAGGTATGTGGACGTTATTTTTTGTGATGGTAATGTGTTCAGAAATTATTTTCACAGTCTCAGTAGCAGTTTGCTTTTCCTTAATGTAGAAAACAAAACTGGCAATTAGAAGAATATTGGTAATAAAGATAATGATGGAAAAAAAGATAAATTTCTTTAGTGAATACCTTAAAATTTTGGTTTGGTTCATAATCATGATAACAATTTATATCCCAGCCCTTTAGCTGTCTTTAAATATTGAGGTTTTGAAGGATTTTCTTCTATTTTTTCTCGAATTTTCCGAATATGTACAGTCAAAGTGTTTTCATAACCAAAGCTATCCACTCCCCAAATCGTATCACAGAGAGATTCGGTTGAAACGATGTAATTTTTATTATCGTAAAGTTTTTTCAAAATCTGAATTTCAATTGGCGTAATAGAAATTTCTGCTCCATTTTTTTGTACTGTTGCATTCCGAAAACTCACCAAAGTCTGTCCAATCTGTATTGCTTCCTGATCTGATTTGTAGCTTCTCCGGAGCAGAGCCATAATCCGATAGATAAGATTTTTTGGAATGAAGGGTTTCATGACATAATCATCACCACCAGCATTGAAACCAGCTACCTCATCTTCAGGATTATTTTTGGCAGTCAGAAAGAGGATAGGTGTATCGCCTTTTTTTCGGATATGTTTTGCTAATGTGTAGCCATCACCATCGGGGAGCATAATGTCCAAAAGGAAAAGGTCGAACTGCTCTGTTTCAATCATGTCCAAACTAGATTCTATATCATAGGCTGATGTTAGATTGGAAAATCCGTAGGCAGTGAGAATATCTCTTATGGAAGAGTTTAAAATTTTATCGTCATCAATGATAAGGATGTGCTTATTCAGGAGCTGTTGTTCGAAATTCATAATCTTACCTCGCTTATCTATATTATACCATTTAAAAGAGTGAAAAAAGAAAGATACTTTAATCTTAATGTAAAATTAAGGTTAGCTTAGTTTAAAATTAATCTAGCATGTCTATAATAAAGACATAACCTAGATAGAGATACTTCTCAAATAAATTTTAATCAGTGAGGTATTTCCAAATGGCTAAACAACAAATGAATCTCGTTGAGGAGGAAGTTCATAATGATTAGTAATGTTTTACAGATAAAAAACTTACAAAAGGGATTTAAGGACACTCAGGTAGTTAACCTCAGTTCCTTATCAGTTCAACAAGGTGAGATTTATGGTTTTCTAGGTCCAAATGGAGCTGGGAAAACAACCACCATGAAGATGATTTTGTCTTTGATTTCTCGTACAGCTGGGGAGATTGAAGTGTTCGGTCAACCCATAGATACGGACAAGCAGTATCTTAATCAGATTGGCTCTATGATTGAAGAACCGTCTTATTATCCTAATTTGACAGGCTATGAAAATCTCTTGGTCTTCCAAAAGATCCTTGGATTTGATAAGAAAAATATTCAGGAAACCTTGAAAATTGTGGGGTTAGATCAACCTAAAAACAAGAAAAAATTGGTTAAAGATTATTCTCTGGGTATGAAACAGCGTTTGGCTTTAGCCTTTGCCTTAGTCAAGAAACCACGTTTATTGATACTGGATGAGCCAACAAACGGGCTAGATCCAGCTGGGATTCATGAAATTCGGGAACTGATTATCAAGTTGGCAAAAGAACAGGGCATTACTGTCTTCATCTCTACCCATATCCTTTCTGAAGTAGAGCATATCGCTGACCGTGTGGGGATTATCAATCATGGTCAACTGGTTTACGAGGGAGAAATTCGTAAAATTCAGTCCAATAAATGGCTGGAAGTGCGTGGGGATTTTAGAGATCGACGTGAAGTCATTAGCCAAGTGTTATTTGGTTATCCGTGCAAGATGTTAGGGATACAAGAGGATAAACTCAAACTGACTAACCTTGCCGATCAGCAGATTTCTAGTTTGTTACGAGATTTAATAGTCGAGAAAGTTCCAATTTATGAAGTGAAGCAAGAACAAGAAACCTTGGAATCTATCTTCCTTAACTTAACCAAGGAGTGAGTCTTATGTTGAATAATTTGTCTATTGAATTGCTCAAGGCAAAACGAACCAAATCCTTCCTCATTAGCATACTAGTTATGGGAGTCGGATTTGCTTGGGCAATTGCAGCCGCTACACGCTACCTAAGTAATCCAGACATGCACCAGATTAGCCTAATTTTCTATATGATAAAAGAAGTAAATGGCTTGATTCTCCCTATTGTGATTGCTCTCTTTGTATCGCGGATTGTCAAAAACGAGAAGGAGGGTAACACTTTCAAACTGCTTTTGGCAAATGGTGAAAATGTACGGCATATCTTTCTGAGTAAGCTTGGTCTGACTATGTTCGTTTTGACCTTTCTCGCTTTTTTGGAGGGAGTAGTAGTCCAGTTGATTGCAATCTTATCTGGTCTAGAAATGCCTGTTAGCCTAATCCTCTGGCAAATCGTCATTTTCTTGCTAGCCTCTTTTGTCTTGACCTGTCTGTTTTTGACTTTGCAGTTTTTACTGAAAAAGCAGGCATTGATACTGGCATTAGGGATTTTCGGAGGATTTCTTGGATTTGGATTTGGTCATGCACCAGCTTTTCTACAGCTGATTTTCCCTTTTGGTGGTATAGGATATCTGTCTCTGGTGGATTACCAGCAAGTCGCCAGTAAAGTGAGTTATGTTTTGGTGACAAACCTAGGATTTAAACTCTTTACATATTTGCCAATAGCCCTAATCTATCTCTTCTTATCTCTCTATCTGGTTGAAAAGAAAGGAGGCAAGCTATGATGTCTTATCTATCAGTAGAATGGCGGAAAACCAAAAAATTTTCCATGTTGATGATTGGTATTTTTTTCTTAGCTTTTTGTAGCCTGATTGGTCTTGGGATTTACTTTGGTTCTGCTTATTCTATGGTTGCAGAAAGTGAAAAGGTGCCTGTTTTATGGGGACAATTGACCTTCTATTATAGCCAGCTTTTCTTTCCGATTTTGGTCAGCCTTTATGTAGCAATGATGTTAGGAAAAGAGTTTGATAGAAAAAATATTGAATTTCTCAGAGCTAATAATGTCAGTCTTGGGAAATTATTGTTGGCAAAAGAAATAGTAATTATCTTGTTTATTGCTGTTTTACAGTTGCTCTTGTTTGGTATTTTTTATGTCAGTGCTCACCTAGCTCATTTAGAAATTTCTAATTTGTTCACCTACCTCAAGTGGGATTTATTGGGGATTTTTGGAACAATTAGTATGATGGCAGTGCAGTTTTTTGTGACAGCTAAAACTCGTGTTTTCAGTAAATCTGTGGGAATTGGTGCTATTGGTACTTTCGTAGGATTTATGATGATTTTTGTATCAGATAAATTATCTTTAATCTATCCCTACTCCCAAGCTATGGTGGCAATGCGGTCACGGAATTTGATAGACTTTAATTTAGTGGAAATATTGCTGTTTATCATTGTAAATATTCTTCTGTGGGGGATTTTTCATACATTGAGTAATAAAGAATTGCATAAGTAATGCGAGGACTCTTCGGAGTCTTTTTCTTGTGATAAAAGCTACAAGCTTTATCTGGTATGCTTGACCTAGTTTTTATAGAAAGAAGGTCTAAGATGTTAAATAAAGTCAAAACTAAAGCCTTAATTAGTGTTGGAGCAGTGGCTGCAACTAGCTTTATTCTCATGATGGGATATACTGCTGGTCAACACTCGACTGTTAAACAAAGTCGCAAAGAGATTGAATTGGCTGCAGCTAAACTTCTAGAGGATAAACAAGCAGAAGAAAAAGTCAGCATTTTGTCATCAGATACTGTATTAGTGCCCCAAATTCAAGAGAAAATTCGTCAGATAGCATCTCCGATGGATGCTGCTTTAGAGGGACGTAATCGTCAAAATCCCTTGAGACCAGATTGGGAAGAGGTCAAAAATAAAGTGATGCTCCAGGCCCTTCGAATGAAATTTAGCCAAAATCCAGAAATCGCGAAAGAATTGCTCGCGACAGGAGATGCCATCCTCATCGAACATACACAAAATGACGACTACTGGGCTGATGGGAGAGATATCACTGGAAAAAAACAAGCTAGGCCTTCTCTTAATGTAAGTAAGGGAAGAGTTGAAAAACCTCACTCTGTAACCTCTCCTCTAGCTATTCCACTTAACACCCTAGGTTTGGTATGAATAGCAACTAGAAGGTTACAATAATCTATAAGAAGGAACTCAAGTGAGTCAGCTTGAGTTTTTTATGTGCGTGAATGAGCTGGGAATACCACTAACTAGGCTTTTTTCTAGCGGTGAAAGATGTTATAATATGAAAAAATTTAAAGGAGAAATGAATGGGAGATAAATACACAGTAAAAAGTGATCTTTCGGTGGCTGCTAAGCATGCTACTGCAATAGGATCTGCCAATAATCATTCAGCTATTACAGTTCAAAGAGATGAGCAAACGACAGTTGCTGGTAATAATAGTGCCAAAATTGGTATTAGTCAATTTGAGAATCTTCAGACTCAGCTATCGAATCATATTGTGAATATGATTCAAAATATCCATAGCTTGGCCGACCAATTTGAAGATAAGGACGCCATGATTCGTCAAAATTTAAATATTTTGAATACCATTCAGTCTAAGCCATCATTCTCAAATGAAGCGAAATCAAAATACTTAGATGTATTAGAGGATTAGATATGAGTATAGAAGATACATGGAATAAGCTCCATGAGAAAGAACGACAACTTTCAGAGAAGGAGTGGGACTTATATCAGCGGATAGAAAAATTAGATTCGAAAAAAATGGAAGTATTGGATCAGCTCTTAAATGATTCACATTGGTTAAATGATCTAAATTTTCTTTTTGAAGGTAGTAGATATCAAAGTCAAATGATGGATGACCGGTTAGAATTTCAGCATCAAGTGAGAATAATGGAATACAGTTTGGATGAAGAATTAGAAAAACTTCGGAAAGAACATAAATCTATTGAAATGAAGTTAGATTCAATTCACCAAGAAAAAAGACGATTAGTGACGGAGGAAATCACATGAGTATAGATATGTATCTAGAATCCGCCAGAAGTCAGGCAACTAGTTTATCTAGTATATCCACCCAGTGCGTGCAACAGAATATGGAATTGATTAAAGTTCTTGAAAATTTTGTCGCTGAAGAAAAGTTAAAAGGGCATGCTTACGACTCAGCAAAGGCGCATATTACAAGTATTGTTATTCCTTTAATTCAAGGAATTGTCTTATACCAAGAATCTCTGGCGGAGGAGTGTCAAAAATTTGTCAGTCAATATACCTCTGACGTAGATAGTAAAAGTTGGCGTCAAGTGGATTTAGAAGAAAAAATTAGGGAAGCAGATCAAAAGATTTCTAGTCTACGACAATTAATGGAAACAAAATCGGATAATAAGATTTCAGCTTTTCTAAATCTTTCGGTATCCATAGCCGTATTTGAGGGACTAAAACAAAAATTACAGAAAATATTAATTAGCCTGCTTACTTTTAATGCAGTCTCTCCAACTATCTTTTTAAATTCAGAGCGGTATTTATTGGCTGTTCAAAATGGTTTTGCCCAAGCTGCACAATCATGGGATGCTGCTAGTGGAACCTACTTGCCTCCAAGTAGTGGAGTGGATCTATCGTGGAAGCAAACAGTCTCTTTAGGGTGGCAAAAACGTCAAGCAAACCTAAACAAAGTGAAGAATCCGAAGGTTGAAACATTAGAAGACAAACTCTCAAAAATGTCACGTGCAGAACTGGAGGAAGAGTATGGTTCTGTGATTCAATCATATAAAAGGTTTCTTACAATGGGACAAGGCGATAATGTGACTGCTACTATGGATTATGAGGATGTGAAACTAATTTGGAAGCGGTATAATGAAGTGAAGGATGATCACTTAGGATTATTACCTTCAGAATTAGCCAAGGTGGACCCGAAATTTAAAAAACGTATTGATGCAATGGATCAAGAAGCATTAGAAGAGGCCTACCCAGAACTTAAAACATTGATCTCCATGGCCCATGTGAATCCCTATGCACAACTATTTAAATCTGAAACAGAACGCGCCAATTATGATTACCTACTAGATCGCTATTTCCTTTTAGATAGTCAAAAAATGCTGAGTTGGCGAGATCCCGCCTTTCAAACTAAATATGATTATTATATAATTGAAGAAGGAATTGATCCTTTTACAGGCAAACCTGCTACACAGGAAGAAATCAATCGGGCAAAAGATATCAAGAACGTGAGGGCTTTTACTGAGAGCCTTCAATTAGCAAGTACCTTGTATACCTCTTATGTTGGATATAATCAGTACTACAATAAACCCTATACAACGTTCTCGGATGTATTTAGTAAAGTAAAAGGGAAGGTTCCATTTGTCAATAGGAAAATTGAAAGTTGGAATCGGAATGCTTCTGAATTCAAAATGTACAATATGGATGACTTAGCAAATCTCAAACATACAGAGAATTTTACTGAGAAGTCTTTGAGTCACATTTTTGAAGGTGATTTAAATAGGAGAGGGCAATCAGGTGGTTATCACTATGATATGGTAGAGAGTACTTCTGGCAGTATCATAGAAGGTACGAAAGGCCCTGACCTAAACGATGCTGGGGTTTATGAGGCAAGGGTAGAAGTTAATGGAATTCCTAAAAAAGCAAATGGAGGCTATTCAACCTTCTTCCCTGACCATATGAGCCCTCAGGAAGTTGTAGATACCATTAATGAGGCATATGAAACAAGAGAATTTAAAATAAAAACAAGGAATACCTACGAAGGATTTAGCAAAAACGGAATGAAGATTACGATGTATTTGGATTCTGATGAAAAGATTATTTCAGCGTATCCTAGCAAATAATAAGTAAATATTGAACTATAAGATGAGAAAGAGGAGAAAAATGTTAAAAAGAGAATACGATATATTCAAATATCAAAACACTAGTACTAGCTTAATGATAAGTTTTTTTGACCCCTATTATCAAACCTTGTGTGAATTTTTTGATACAGAAGTCCATAATTTTTATCCCCACATTTACAAAGAATTGGAAGCCGTTGTTACTGGTCAAAAAGAAGAATCAGACTTTGGCGGTAATATGCTCAATATTGATATAGGCAAAGAAGAAACAGAAGTATACTATCAAATGGATGATGAAAGTCTTGGTGACCCTTGCTTTATTCCAACTGAAGAACTGTATAAATTAGTTCTTGAATGGAAAGAAATGGAAGAAAGAATGAAAAGAGGGGAAGACATTTTTCCAGTGACTTTAGAGGATTGATGTTGAAAAACTCTTCTCTGTAACCTCTCCTCTAGCTATTCCACCTATTTCATGCTAGAATAAAGAAAAACACATTTGGAGGCATTATGAATCAGACAGTGACTTATTTGCAGGAATTGACAGCTATTCCTTCACCGACCGGATTTACACGTGAAATCGCGGACTATTTGGTCAAAACCATTGAAGGCTTTGGCTATGAAGTAACTCGGACTGCTAAGGGCGGCGTGAATGTGACCGTGCCTGGTGTGATCACAGACAAGCAACGCTACGTCACAGCCCATGTGGATACCTTGGGGGCTATTGTCCGAGCGGTGAAAGCAGATGGCCGTCTCAAGCTAGACCGTATCGGTGGTTTCCCTTGGAATATGATTGAAGGGGAAAACTGTACGGTCCATGTAGCCAATACAGGAAAGACCCATTCTGGGACGATTTTGGTGCATCAGACTTCTTGCCACGTCTACAAGGATGCAGGGACTGTTGAGCGGACCCAGGACAATATGGAAGTTCGTCTGGATGAAAAAGTAACCAATGAAAAAGAAACCCGCGCCCTTGGAATTGAAGTGGGTGATTTTGTCAGCTTTGATCCACGGACCATTGTGACAGACACCGGCTTTATCAAATCTCGTCACTTAGATGACAAGGTGAGTGCGGCGATTCTGTTGAATCTTTTGCGCATCTACAAGGAAGAACAGATCCAATTGCCAGTAACGACCACCTTTGCCTTTTCAGTCTTTGAAGAAGTGGGGCATGGGGCTAATTCCAGTATTCCGGCTGAAGTGGTCGAATACTTGGCAGTGGACATGGGGGCTATGGGAGATGACCAAGCGACGGATGAATACACGGTATCCATCTGTGTCAAAGACGCTTCTGGACCGTATCACTACGAATTCCGTCAGCATTTAGTAGCTCTTGCAAAAGCTCAAGAAATCCCTTATAAGTTGGATATCTATCCTTTCTATGGATCAGATGCCTCTGCAGCCATGAGCGCAGGAGCAGAAGTCAAGCATGCTCTTCTCGGAGCAGGGATCGAATCTAGCCACTCATATGAGCGGACTCACTTAGATTCTGTAGTCGCAACTGAGCGCATGGTCGATGCTTACCTCAAGAGCGACTTAGTAGAGTAAAAAATGGAACTACTCTCCGGAGTAGTTTTTTATAAACTAAAATTTTCTGAAAATTCCTTTTCTTCTGAAAATCTTTGTGGTATAATCTTAAAATAAACTTAAAATTTCTTAAGGAGTTTTACATGAAAAAAAGAAATGTCATTGCACTTGCGGGAGTTGCCCTCCTTTCAGCAGGTATCCTAGCAGCTTGTTCGGGTGGTTCTAAATCATCTAGCTCAAGCAACGGTCAAAAATTCTCATATGTTTATGAGACTGAGCCAGAAAACCTAAACTATATCACATCTGGTAAAGCAGCAACCCACGATATCACTGGAAACTTGATTGATGGTTTGTTTGAAAATGATAAATACGGGAACTTGATTCCATCTCTTGCAAAAGATTGGACAGTTTCGCAAGATGGCTTGACTTATACTTATAAACTTCGTGACGATGCTAAATGGTATGATTCAGAAGGCGAAGAGTATGCGGATGTAACAGCTAAAGATTTCGTCACAGGGATTAAATATGCGGCTGATAACAAATCAGAAATGCTCTACATCATCCAAGATTCTATCAAAGGCTTGAATGACTACGTCAGTGGTAAAAATAAAGATTTCTCAGCTGTAGGAGTAAAAGCAGTTGATGATCATACCCTTCAAATCACTTTGAACCAACCAGAATCTTACTGGAACTCTAAATTGACTCTTGGGATCACTTTCCCTGTCAACGAAAAATTCGTGAAATCAAAAGGGGATAAATTCGCTCAAGCAAGTGACACCAGCTCCCTTCTTTACAATGGTCCTTACATCTTGAAGAGCTTTACTTCAAAATCTTCTATCGAAATGACCAAGAATGAAAACTACTGGGATAAAGACAAGGTCTACATCTCAGATGTGAAATTGGAATTCTACGATGGACAAGACCAAAGTAAATTGGCCAAATCATTCGGTGAAAATGCTCTTAGCTTGGCAAAACTCTTCCCAACTGGATCTGGTTACTCAGAGCAAGCCAAAGAATTCAAAGACGAAATCACCTACACTCCTCAAGACGCCGCTTCTTATGTTATTGGTACCAACATCGACCGTCAATCTTACAAACACACTGCTAAGAAGACCGATGAAGAAAAACAATCTACTAAGAAAGCTCTCTTGAACAAGGACTTCCGTCAAGCGATCAGCTTTGCCTTCAACCGTGAAGCTTATGCCGCTCAATTGAACGGAAAAGACGGAGCAAGCAAGATCATCCGTAACCTCTACATTCCACCAACATTTGTCCAAGCTAATGGTAAGACCTTTGGTGAAATGGTGAAAACTCAATTGGATACCTACGGAGATGAGTGGAAATCTACTAAACTAGACGATGGTCAAAATGGTCTCTTCGATGCTAAGAAAGCGAAGGAAGAGTTTGCAAAAGCGAAGACTGCCTTGGAAGCAGAAGGTGTGAAATTCCCAATTCACATCGATATGCCTGTAGACCAAACCACACCATCAAGAGTTCAACGGGTACAATCCTTCAAACAATCTGTTGAAGAAGCACTTGGTAAAGAAAATATCGTCATCGATATCCAAATGCTTTCGAAAGAAGACCTTCAAAATGTGACCCTCTTTGCGCCAAATGCGGCTGGCGAAGACTGGGATCTCTCTGATAATGTTGGATGGAGCCCTGACTACCAAGACCCATCAACTTACATGGATATCTTGAAAGCTTCATCTGGTGAAAATACTAAGACTTTCCTTGGATTTGACCCAAGTGAAAACAATGAAGCAGCTAAAAAAGTTGGTCTGTACGACTTTGAAAAGATGATCAAAGATGCTGGTGCAGAAACACAAGACGTCAACAAACGCTATGAAAAATATGCGGCAGCGCAAGCTTGGTTGACTGATAGCGCCCTTGTTATGCCAACTTCTTCATCAACTGGACGTCCATTCTTGACACGTATCGAACCATTCTCAGCTCCATTTGCATGGACTGGTGGTAAAGGAAAAGACAACGTGATCTACAAAGGAATGAAACTCCAAGATAAAGCTGTGACAACTGCTGACTACAACAAAGCCCTTGAAAAATGGCAAAAAGAACAAGCAGAGTCAAACAAGAAAGCACAAGAAGATCTTAAGAAACACGTCAAATAAGGATCGATAACCGAGGCTGATGCCTCGGTTTTTTTTGGATCAGATGAACATCTGTTTGATATAAAAACGCTTACATAGTATAATAGGAGTGTTGATTACAAAAAGTGAGGAGATTGACATGAAAAAGAAAACAATGGTTTCCATTGTCGCATCGAGCTTACTGATCGCGCCGATGGTCTTGCATCAAGTAGTAGCAGCAGACGAGCAAACGGAAGAGTTAGCCCCATCGACAGAAGTGGTCCATGCTCCATCTACTGAAGCAAGACCGACAACAAGTGACGCAAGTACTGTCACTAGTGAAGAAGCAGCAAACTTGAATGAGGCATCGCTGGATCGGACAGCAGTTGCCGATCAAGCAAACCCTGCTACAGAAGAACACACAAGACAAAGTGAGCCTACGGTCCCAGTAGCAACTCCAGCAGCAACAAACAGGGAAGTTGCGCCTCAAGCTGCTTCTACTTCAGAAGCTTCGGTAACAGCCCAGGATTTGGCAAAGGTCACAGGTAGCACCCTTGCAGAGGATCAGACCTCTAAAGAGTTGACGGTCCAAGATGCTGTTAATGGCTTGCTTCAATGGGCAGCAACAGATCCTAGCCAACTGGGCCAAAGCCAAGCAGATCGCGAACGCTTTGCCAAGAGTTTAGGCTTGATTGAAAAATCAGAAGATCTGACTCGTAAGGTCAGTCAGCCAGAATTGGCCAAGATGTATGAAACAGCTAAAAAACTCTACGATGCCTATCGTGCTGAAAAGAAAAGCCCGCTCTTTTTAAATGGTCGTGCCCAGCCTATTTTCCCTTATACGACAGGAGAAAAAGCAGACCAAGACTACAAATATGAAGATAGCCAAATTGTACGCTTCCCAGTCTATGTCGAAACAGACTACGATACCGATGCAGATGGCAAGCCTGACTTGGTCAAAGCCATTGTTCAACTACCAAAAGCCGTAGCGCAAGGTGATTTTAAGGCAGCCACTATTCTGGAAGCGCGTCCTTACGTAGCAGGAACACTCGATGAAAACTACGTGACCCTTGAAAGTCTGGGGCTTCCGACAGACGGCAGCTACGACATGAAGAAACTGCACAGCCAACCTGCAAAGAGACAGCCAGTTGGCAGTGAGACGACAGTAAAAGCAGCGAAAAAAGCCAAAGCATCGGATTGGTACTACTACAGTCCCTACGAGTATATCTATGACTACGAAGATCTCAACTGGTATGACTATTTTTTGGTCAGGGGCTATGCCTTTATCTCAAGTGCTGGACTTGGGACCAAGGGATCCGAAGGCTTTAACACGACAGGGTCTGATCTCGAAATCAATGCCTTCAAGAATATCATCGAATGGGTCAATGGCAAACGCAAAGCCTACACCGATAAGACTAGCAATATCGAAATCAAGGCAGACTGGGCAAGTGGCAATGTCGCAATGACCGGTTTATCCTGGGCTGGCACCACAACCTTTGGTGTGGCAGCGACTGGCGTAGAAGGCCTAAAGACCATCGTTCCAGCAGCAGGGATTGCCTCTTGGTATGATTATTTCAATAGCCAAGGAACCCAATTTGGCAATGCGCCTTATAGTGACCTTTCATGGCTCTCCCTCTACGTTAGCACACGGATGCTGGACCAAGACGATTGGGCAGGGATTTGGCAAAACTATTCCAACTACATTAACCAATTAAACAAGGACCAGTACGCTCATGATCGCAATTACAGTGATGTCTGGAAAGAGCGGGATTATACCCTTCATCCGGAAAATCTCAAGACCAGCGCCCTGATCGTCCATGGCCTGAATGATGACAATGTCAAGACCAAACACTTTAAACTTATGTACGACGCCCTCAAGAAAGCAGGACAAGATGTTAAGCTCTATCTCCACCAAGGAGATCACGTCTATCCGGCGGCAATGTCAAGGGGATACGGCATCACCGCCAATGGTCAGGACTTTTATGACCTGCTCAATACATGGCTGACCCATTACCTTTACGGAGTGGATAATCACGTCGAAAGCTTGCCAGCGGTTCTAGCTCAAAACAACTATGATCCAAGCAAGTGGACCAGCTATGATAACTGGAAGAGCAGTCAACGTCTTTTCTTGAATGCAAGCTCGAAACGTCTAGAAGAAACCATTTCTAGTGATTATGCGGCTGCAGGTGTCGAGATCGCTAACCGTAATGAAACAGTCAGCAAAGCCTCCTCTAAGGCCAATCTGACCTTCGTTTCTGATGTTACTGAGGACACTACGATTAAGGGCCACATCCCCGTTCATTTCAAGGCAGCTCTTGCCAAAGGTCAAGGAAAGAATTTCCAAATCAACGCCCTCTTGGTAGACGTGGCAGATGAGGATTTTGACGTGGTGGGAAATGGTAGCGTCAAGCAAGATAAAACAGCAGACGCTTTCTGGATGGGAAGCAATTTAAGCAATCTATCTGTTGCCGAATACGAAACCATCAAGACCAAGTACAAGGTGATTGCGAAAGGCTGGATCAACCTTGCGAACCCTGAGTCTGGCTACGATTCCGCAAGCTCACGCGCTAGCATCGAGCCAAAAGTGGGAGAATACCACGATTACACGGTTTATCTCCAACCAAATCTTTATACAGTTAAGAAAGGTCACAAGTTAGCGCTTGTTTTCAACACCTATGACCCATCTGATTTAACGGTGGAGCATCCATATGAAGTGACCTTTAAGACAGATTCTATCCAGGCGGCGATTCCAATTGTCGAAAAGACCCGCGCCCAAAAGGCAGCTTATGTACCAAGTGCAACAGATACAGACTATGCGAATTTACCAGAAGTTGAAGGTGCTGCTCTAGTCGCTCCAGAAGTGCACTACAAGGAAGAATATAGGCTTCCAAGTCCAGAATCCTTTGTCCAACCAAACCAAACTCTTCCTGAAATAGAAGAACAGATGCAAACAGCATCATCTAGGCAAGAGAACCCTGGTATTACACTAGCTGTATCTTATGGACCTCAATTTGTTTCACAAGGATTTGCAGGAGATCCTCAAGAAGTGACACCTACAGTAGGAGGAGAGAAAGCAGACCGTATGCTTCCTCAAACAGGGAGCAAAGACCATGCTCTGGGTCTCTTAGGTGTGATCAGCCTAACAGCTTCTAGCCTCTTCTTTTGGCGCAAGAAGAAAGAAGAGGCGTAAAGAGTCTCCGTAGCAAATATTTCTAAAATGGCATCTTTTAGTGTAAAATAAAAGTAGAAATGCAGAATCAGTAGTCACTACTGAAAAAGGAGGAAATATGGCACACGTAATCACAGATGCAACTTTTGAACAAGAAACCAGCCAAGGACTTGTCTTGATTGACTTTTGGGCAACTTGGTGTGGTCCATGCCGCATGCAAGCTCCAATCTTGGATCAGTTGGCAGAAGAAGTACATGAAGATGATTTGAAAATCTGTAAGATGGATGTAGATGAAAATCCAAATACAGCGCGTCAATTCGGTATCATGTCGATCCCAACTCTTCTCTTTAAAAAAGATGGACAAGTTGTCAAACAAGTGGCAGGTGTTCATACGAAAGCCCAATTAAAAGAAATCATTGCAGAATTGAGCTAAAAAGAAGACTCGTTTTCCAAATGGAAAACGAGTTTTTTTGATGCTCTTTATTTCTTTCAAATAGACGCGATACCCATTGACAGCGCTTTCTTATAGTGCTAAAATGAAGCTGTATTTCCTATAAAATTTTTACAGGAAAAAATTCTCCTAGGAAGATGTAGATCCTAGGAGAACATTACATATAAAGGTTATTGGCCCTCTGTATCTTGGGCTACCCAGACGCTGACGGAGCGTTCTGCTACTGGGAATTCAGCAGTACCGTCTTCTTGAACTTGGACGGTTTCGCTACAATTTTCAAGGACATCATAGTAGGTGAGGCCTGCGTAGGATGAACCGATCTCCATGACTTTTGTAGCAGCTTGGTTATTGGAAATCAAGCAGGCGATTGGTGCTGATTCTTCTGTACCTGAACGTGTCCAACCGATGCAATTGGGATCATCGAAGTAGTCTGTTTCTTCCCCGTAGGCCAGATCTTTGCGAACCCATAAGAGTCGATCGAGGACCCCTTGGAAACTTTCTTGCGCAAATTTGCCCTCGATCCCGTAGTAGTCTCCATAGAAGACACAAGGCAAACCAGCTTCACGAAGTAAGATCAAGGCATAGGCTGCAGGCTTGAACCATTCTTGGATGGTAGATTCCAAGGCTTGCCCTCGTTGGGTATCATGGTTGTCCACAAAGGTTACGGCCTGTTCAGGATGATTGAGCGCTAGTGTTCCGTCAAAAATAGTTCGAAGGTCGAAATTTTCACCTTCTTGACTAGCTCGGAAGAGATTTTGGTGGAGGGCCACATCGATCAAGTCGTATAAGTAGTCAATGCTTTCCAAGTACTCATCGTTGGTTTCTGTGTCCCCATTCCAAAATTCACCAAAGACGTAGAAATCTTCACCATATTTTTTGGTGATATTGTGGATGAAATTCTTCATAAAGAAGGAGTCAATGTGTTTGACTGCATCCAGACGGAAGCCCTCAACCCCTGTTGTTTCGATAAACCATTCAGCCCATTGGTCGAGATTTTCTATAACCTCGGGATGTTTGAAATCGATATCGGCGTACATGAGGTAATCGTAGTTTCCGTTTTCCTTGTCAACCAGATCTCCATGGGCCCAACCTTTGTTGTCCCCTTGGATTTGGTAGATCCCACTTTTATTACGTGAAGCATCGTAGTCCGTACCGGTGAAATGGTACCAATGCCAGTGGAAGTCATTATAGGCGCCATTTCGGCCATCAAAGGTGAATTTGGTCCATCCTTGAATGGTGAAAGGTTCGGTAAGGATCTTGTTTCGATCCATCGGATCGACCTCAACGACATCGAATTCTTCTAAGCCATCTGCAGCAGCTTTGTGGTTAAGAACGACATCGGCCATTGGTTGAATCCCTGCATCTTTGAGGGCTTGAATAGCTTGAAGATAATCGTCTTTGAAACCATATTTGGTACGAACTGTTCCTTTTTGGTCGAACTCGCCCAAATCAAAGAGGTCATAGACTCCGTACCCAACGTCATTGTTAGAAGTAGCTTTAAACGCAGGCGGCATCCAGACTTTACGAATACCCAAGTCTGCTAAGTGTTGCGCATCTTCAGCAAGACGCGTCCAGTGGTTCCCATCAGAGGGCAAATACCACTCAAAATATTGCATTAAGGTTTGATTTTCCATTTTTATTTCTTCTTTCATGTGAATGTCCCTATTTTACCAAAAATAGTTGGATGCGACAAACTTTTGCGCTGGAAGCAAGCCCTTTCTAGAAAAGAAATCGCATACATGAAAGAAATGAAGTGAGAATATAAAAAGTAGCATTTTATTTACGTAGAAATATCAGTCTGATACATATATTTCTATTCATTTTATAGTTTGATCATATCAAAGGAGGATTGGTTTGAAAGTGAAAACCACCAATAGAGAGAGCATCGAAACGATTTTTACCGAAGCCTTGGCGATTCCGAGCTTCACCAATACTGAGACTGAGCAAGGGATCGAAGCCTACCTGGATCAACGGATTGCTCAGATCCCCTATTTCAGGGAACATCCGGACCAATTTGGGCGCTATCAGGTGCCACAGGATCACTTGCATCGGTCGGTCAATTGGGCCTTGGTCGATAAGGGCAAGAAAAAAACAGTTATTCTTTTCCATCACCATGATACAGTCGATTTAGAAGACTATGGTAATTTGGCAGAAATCGCACTCAATTCTGATCAAGTAGCAGAAGCTTTGAAAAAACTGGATAGGCGACCAGATATGCAGGAAGATTTAGCTTCTGGAGATTGGAAATTTGGCAGAGGGTCTTGCGATATGAAAGCAGCCCTAGCCCTTCAATTGGGGGTTCTGGAAGCCTATGCAGCAGACCCCACAGAAGGTCAGGTCAATCTGCTCTATCTCTCTGTTGGAGATGAGGAATCCTATTCACGTGGGATGCGGGGAGCCTTGGGCCTCCTCACAGATTTGCAGGAAAAGTTTGATCTGAATTATGTATTAGCAGTGGATTCAGAGCCCTTTGAATCGGAAGTAGGAAAAGAAAAGGTTCTTCACATTGGCACGGTTGGCAAACTCATGCCGGTCGTTGTGGCGCAAGGTGTCTTGTCCCATATGAAGGAGCCCCTTAAAGGGATCAATGCCTTATCCCTCCTAGTAGCCATCGCAAGCCAGCTGGATCTTCATCCTGATCTGGCAGATCAGGCGCTGGGAGAAACGTCTCCCCTTCCTTCTTGGTCCTATCTCAGAGATTTGAAGGAGCAGTACGACGTATCGACCGTACTTTATGCGGCTGGTTATTTCAGTGTATTGCATTTGAAGAAAACACCTCAAGAGCTCTTGCAACGAATCTATGAGCTTAGTCAGGAGGCCTTGGATGCCTTCTACAAGAAGTATGAGCACTTGCAGGATCAGGCTGGCCAAGAACAGATTATTGCAAAGCCAAGAGTCATCACCTATCAAGAACTAGAGGAACGTTGCCAAGCATTAGAGGGCTACAAAGACTTTAGAGAAGCTTCTAATAAAAAAGCGGAGCAAGATTTTCGTAATGGGACCAGCTACCAGAGCCTTGCGATTCAGCAAATCCAGCGACTCCTTGAGTTTCTCGGAGATAAGGATCCTATGGTGGTCATCGGTTTTGCGCCCCCATATTATCCTTCCATGAATTGTCGCTTTTTAGACAATACCGATTTCAATATCGTATCCCTCATCACTGATTACCGCGAGTATCTGGACACAAGAGGTTACCTCTTAAAAGTCGAAGAATACTTTATGGGGATTAACGACACCAGTTATTGTGCCTTGGAAAAGGATGTGGCTTCTTATCAAGTCGTCCTAGATAGCCTAGCCACACCAGCTCAGGTCTATGATCTGGATCTGGATAAAATTGCTCGAATTCAGGTTCCAGCGATCAATCTCGGGCCCTGGGGTAAAGAATTGCATAAGCGAGGAGAGCGGGTCTACCAAGAAGATTTCTTGGCGACCATTCCAACCTATCTGCTAGATTTGCTCTATCATTTCGATGATCGCTTATCAACAGAATAAGAAAAAACGGTCCCAACGAGGATCAATTAGGGAGTTAACATGATTACATTTCACGGAGTTACTAAAGATTACGATGGGCACATTGCCCTAAACCACTTGGACTTGACCATCGAAGATGGACAAATTGTCGGCTTGATTGGCCACAACGGAGCCGGTAAGTCCACAACCATCAAGAGTTTGGTCAGTGTGATTACCCCAACCACTGGGACGATTGAAGTGGACGGTCAGGACCTCTATAGCCATCGGCTTGCGATCAAAAAGAAGATCGGTTACGTGGCGGATTCGCCGGATCTTTTCTTGCGTCTCACAGCCAATGAATTCTGGGAGTTGGTTGCGACCTCTTATGATATGAGTCAGAAAGACTGTGAGCAACGCTTGGAAGAGCTTCTCAGGATCTTTGATTTTCAGAGTCACCGCTATGAAGTGATTGAATCCTTTTCACATGGGATGCGCCAGAAGGTCTTCGTCATTGCAGCGCTCTTATCCGATCCAGATATCTGGGTCTTGGACGAACCGATGACCGGATTGGACCCGCAGGCTTCTTACGATTTAAAACAAATGATGCGCCAACATGCGGATCGCGGAAAGACCGTTATTTTCTCTACTCACGTCTTAGAAGTGGCCGAACAACTCTGTGATAAAATCGCCATTCTCAAAAAGGGAAATCTCATTTTCTATGGGACGATCGAGGAATTGAAGGGACAACATCCAGAACAAAGCCTGGAAAGTATCTATCTCAGTCTAGCGGGGCGGAAGGAAGAAGGTGGCGATCATGCGTCTTAAGATCATCCAACAGCTGGTCAATGTCAATATCATCTATGCCAGTCAGCCCGCTCAGATCGCAAAATTACGTGCCAAACAGGCCAAAAAACCGGACGTCAAACTCAATGTTGCCCGTAAATCGGTGCTCAACTACCTCTTTTTAGGATTGGTCTATTTCGTCATATTTGGCTTGCTCTTTAGCATTTATGATTTTGTCAACCAACCAGCCTTCTTTGTCAATATGGTCGCCCTCTTTTCCTTGATGACCATTTCCCAAGGCTTTATGAGTTTTTACAATGTCTTTTATGAAAGCAAGGACCTGCAGTTTTACCGCCCCTATGCCTTCTCAGATGCAGAAGTCATAGCAGGAAAGAGCATCTCGGTCATCCTGACCCTTCTCATGGCTATCCTTCCCTTGGTCAGCTATTTTCTGATCCTGCCTGTCCAAGCAGGCGGCTTCAATCCGTTAGGCATCCTGCTTGGGCTCTTTTGTGCCTTGATTCTCTTAGCCGTTCTCTTTTTAGCGACGATCATCCTATCCCATCTGATCACTAAGACACTCTTTTTCAAAAAACACACGACCCTGGTCTCCAACATCATGGTCGGAATCGGCTCCCTCCTCAGTCTAGGCGCCTATCTTTATCTAAATCTAATCCAAACTCACCGGGTAGAGATGTCGGGTGGAGCGGATATTCCCATTCTATTTCCACCTTTTACGGCCTTTCATCAGTTCATCCTCCATCCTTTTGAGGGAGGAGCGATACTTGGCCTTCTGGGCTGGATAGCGGTGCTTTTGGTCTTGATTGGCCTAGTTCGTAAACTTGTGATCCCGCAGTTTTATGATGCAGCCCTTGCGGTTGCGACCAACCAAACCGTCAAAGAGCGCGTGAAAGTGCTCCATGTTGGTCAGAAAGATTCCTTTAGGCGATTTGTCATTCAGTATCATCGCAGACTCTTGAGCGATGGAACACTTATGGTACAAGTCCTTTTGATGATGAGCATTCTGCCTTATATTTTCCTACTCAGTGGAGCAGCAGGAGCATCGAAAAATATAGGAGGCCTCAGTCCTTACTTGACGCCCCAGTATCTGGTGCCACTGGCTCTCGTTGCCTTCTTGATCGGTGTTTTCAATAGTTTTGGAGGCTTGACCAGTATCGGTATTTCGCTAGAGCGCGAAAACTTTGAATACTTGAGATCCCTCCCTGTTGATTTCAAACGCTATCTCTTTATGAAGTTTTGGTTGCTCTATCTGGTGCAATCCATCCTTCCTGTCATTCTTCTAGTTGGCGTTTGTCTCTATTTTGGCGTCCATCCCTTGGCTATCCTTGCCATGTTACTGATCTGGGTTGTAACGACCATTCCGATCTGCATCCGAGACTATGTCAAAGATTTTCAGAACTTTAGCACCAATTGGACCAATATCACAGAGTTGATGACCCGTCATCGTGGGAATGCAGTTCTTCAGTCTATCCTCTTGATTGTCTTTCTCTTTGTGATGTTTCTCCTGATCATTGTCAGCTTCATTTGGACCTATCATTCCGTCAGCACCCTGCTGGCTGTGATCCTTTATAGTGTCATCCTGCTAATCGGAGCTGGGATCAGCTATACCATTTACCGCAAAAAAATCCGTACCCTCTACCAAGAGATCGGAGAATAAAAAAAGAGAGTGGGACAGAAATCGGTCATTCGTTAGAATTCGATTTCGTCGTCCC
>JAFEHB010000590.1_pt1 | contig 22576 bp, 25 predicted proteins | sample 9267121 | NCBI WGS metagenome assembly JAFEHB01 (sample SAMN17103336, study PRJNA684904) | human gut metagenome | isolation source: diarrhea sample from child under the age of five | host: Homo sapiens | place: South Africa: Mafikeng, Mafikeng Provincial Hospital | collected 2019-09 | reverse complement strand
GCTCGGTGGGCACATCTTCACTGAGTCTGATTTCGCTTAGGTTGTCAGGCTGTACGCGCTCTACCTGGGCGGCAAAATCTCGTAGTGGCTTGAGCGCGCGGCCGCTCACAAAGTATGCCAGCACGCCGCCGAGCAGCGTGACCCCAGCCGTGATGCACCAAGCTGTCATGACAAAAGACTCCTGTGCATCGTTTACGACGATCGTGACCTCGTCATCGAGGCTCCCCTTTGCTGGGTCAAACGCCTGAGGTGTATCTGCGCCGGCTGCGCTAAGGGCCGAGATGCCACTGCCGATGGCATCCATGTAGCGCATGCCCGTATAGCCGACCAGGCAGTTCGTCAGCACGCATGCCGCACACGTGAGCAGTGCCGTCATGATCGTTATGCGCCATTGCAGCGAAAGCCCTTTCATGCTCCATCCTCCATAACGTAGCCCTCTCCAATCCGATTGCGAATCGGATCGTATCCCAAAGTGCTGCGTAACTTTTTTCGGAGCGACGAGATGTGAACGCGGGTTGCGTTGCTAAAGCTGTTCACGGTGCTATCCCAAACGTGCTCTATAAGCTCCTCTTGGCTTACCGGCCGCCCCTGATTAAGCATCAGGTATTCCAAGATTCCCGTTTCCTTGCGCGTAAGAGATAGAGCCTCACCGTCCACGGAAGCGATGCGCGCCTTGGTGTCAAAGCTCAATGATCCGCAGGTCAGGACAACATCGGTTTGCGTAAAGCGCCTGAGCGTGAGGCTGCGGATGCGCGCCGCCAGCTCGTCAAGATGAAACGGCTTGGTGAGGTAGTCGTTGGCGCCGGCATCGAGTCCCGCTACCTTGTCGGCGACCTCGCCGCGTGCCGACAGCACGAGTACCTTGGTCTCGCAGTCGGTTTTTCTGAGTTGTCTGAGCACGGTCATACCGTCGACATGGGGGAGATTGAGGTCGAGCACGACAAGGTCGAAGGTCTCGATATCGAGCAGCTCGAGCGCCTCCTGCCCATCGTGGCAGCAGTCGACGCTATAGGCCAGGTTTCGCAAACTGCGCGCGATTGTGTCGCACAGTGCCCGCTCGTCCTCGACGATCAAAATGCGCATAACGGTCTCCTTGTACATTTCAAATAGCGCTTAACACGGATTTTATAGTCGATATGGTCCAATGAGTCGCGTGACGAAAGGAGTGGTCAGGTTGTTCAAAGCGGTAAAACCCACGATGCAGGTCGCTTTGTTGATCGTCGGAATTGCCATGGTGTGCTTTGGCGTCATGCGCGGCGAGGCGGATGCCGTGCTGGCCAAGGCGATCAGGCTGTGCTTGGAGTGTATCGGAATTGGATAAAAGAAAAAACACTGCGTCGCATCTTTTGGCGCGATTTCGCGGATTGATTCAGGCAGCGGCGACGCTTGCGACCAATATTCATCTGCCCAACTTTGCCAAGGGAGGCATCTACCAGGGGACGGGCAAAGCCGTCTGCGTGCCGGGACTCAACTGCTACTCGTGCCCGGCTGCCTCGGGTGCGTGCCCCATCGGGTCGTTTCAGTCGGTGGTGGGCTCGTCTAAGTTCAACTTCTCGTATTACGTCACCGGAACTCTCATTCTGATCGGCGTGCTGCTGGGACGTTTTGTATGCGGCTTTTTGTGTCCGTTTGGATGGCTTCAAGAGCTCCTGCATAAGATTCCCGGAAAAAAGCTGTCGACAAAAAAGCTCAAACCGCTTACGTACATCAAGTACGCCGTGCTGTTGTTTGCCGTGGTGCTGCTGCCCGTTTTGGTGATTAACGATGTCGGTATGGGCGACCCGTTCTTTTGTAAGTATATCTGCCCGCAGGGCGTGCTCGAGGGTGCGATTCCGCTGTCCATCATGAATACGGGAATCCGCTCAGCGCTGGGCAAGCTCTTTACCTGGAAGCTCGCGATCCTCATTGTGGTTGCGGTGTTGAGCGTTTTATTCTATCGCCCCTTCTGCAAATGGGTTTGCCCGCTCGGCGCATTCTACGCGCTCATGAACAAGGTATCGTTGCTGGGGATCCAGGTTGATCAGTGCAAATGCGTCTCGTGCGGCAAGTGTTCAAAGGTTTGTCAGATGGACGTTGATGTGACCAGCGCACCCAATCATGCTGAATGTATCCGGTGCGGAAAGTGCATCGGGGCCTGTCCCGTCGATGCCATCAGCTATCGCTATGGCCTGGATGTGTCGGCAGAAAAGCTCCCTCTGACCGCTGATGAAAAGTAAGACAAGCTTCGACGAAAACGGAGGAATGACCATGAAGCTTTCTAAGATTGCGGCCCTGTTCATGGTGCCGGTATTGGCCCTGTGCCTCGCGGCATGTTCGGCACCCGGTAGCAATGCGAGCAAATCTACGGGCTCCGATCCTAAGATCGAGAAGCTCACTGCGCAAGAGCCAGCCAACGCCGACGAGGCTGCCGAGCTGTATACGAAGCTCATGCAGAAGGAGAACGATATCCTTTCGAGCGATAAAGCGCTGTGGGAAAAGGTATTCAATGCGGCAAATAAAGACTCGGCAATGATTGAGGACGGCAGCAATTACGGCGATTTCCTGCTCAAGACCATCGACGGCGCCAAGGACGAGTTTACGGCAGATGAGCTTAAGACGCTCAAGGCCGGCGCGCAGCAAATCAAAGAGATTGAGGAAAAGCTCGAGAGCCTGGAAAAGAAGTTTCCCGGCTGTGGGGGCGCACCGGGTGCGGGCGAGAGCGTCGATGCTTCGGCCGCGGGTATGACGACTGATGCCAACGCTTCGAGTAAAACGACGAAGTTTCCCAGCTTTAAGGGTAAGGACTTGGACGGCAACGAGGTGAGCAGTGACGAGTTGTTCTCCAAGAACAAGGTTACCGTCATGAACTTCTGGTTCACCACTTGCAAACCGTGCGTGGGTGAGCTGGGCGATCTTGAGGATCTGAATAAGAAGCTTACCGAGAAGGGCGGCCAGGTCGTGGGTGTCAATTCCTTTACACTCGATGGCAACAAGGACGAGATTGCAAATGCTAAAGACGTGCTGAGCAAGAAGGGCGTTACGTATAAGAACGTCTGGTTCAAGTCGGACAGCGAAGCTGGCAAGTTTACGTCAAATCTATTCTCGTTCCCGACAACGTATGTCATCGATCAGAATGGCAACATCGTAGGGGATCCAATCGTGGGAGCCATCAGCTCCGCCGAGCAGCGCGCAGCACTCGACAAGCTTATCGACCAGGCGATTGCGAATAGCAAGCAGTAAAAAACGCGTAAAGCATGTCGAAGATCGTGCGCCGCTGTGCGAAGTAGTCCGTTGTTCTGTAAGATAGGCCCTGCCGTAAAGAGGTCCCGTTCGGGTTAATATGTCTCGCTCCGCCAGACCTGGCTGTATCGCCTCCAGGCTTTCACCGGGGCCGCGCCGCAGCGCGGAAGGCGGTCCGTCGAGGCGTTCGAGGCCAGCGGCGGCACATGCGGCTACAGGCGCATCGCCGCCGTGGCAGGCGCCGGCGATCGGGCCGTTCGCGGCATCATGAGGGCGAGGGCCTGGTCGCCCGCGCCGCCAAGAAGAAGCGGTGCTACGGCTCCTACGAGGGCGAGGTCTCCGAGGCGCCCCCGAACCTGCTGCGCGACGAGGAGGGCAAGCATCGCTTCGGGGCCGACAGGCCCAACGAGCTGCGGATCACCGACGTGACCGAGTTCCGCATCCCCGCCGGCAAGGTGCACCTCTCGCCCATCGCGGACTGCTTCGACGGCATGCCGCTGAGCTGGTCGATATCGACCTCGCCCGATGCCGAGACGGCGAACTCATCTCCGATCGACGCGTGCGGGTGGCTCAACGAAGGGGACCGCCCCACGGCGCACTCGGATAGAGGCGGCGCTGTCGCTGGCCGGGATGGATAAGGATCTGCAGGGAGAACGGCCTGGTCAGGTCGATGTCGAGGAAGGGGTGCAGCCCCGATAACGCGAGGTGCGAGGGCTTCTTCGGGAGGTTGAAGATAGAGTCCTTCTACGGCTGCGACTGGTCCAAGGTCGCAATCGAGGAGTTCATGGGGATGCTCAACGCCTGCCTCAGATGGTACGGGGATGCCAGGATGAAAAGCGACCTGGATTACAGGAGCCCCATGCAGTGCCGCAGGGGCTTGGGCCTGCCAGCGGCGTAGGATGAATTCGGTCCAAGATCACCACCGCAGCACCTAGCCGTTGGCGGCGGCAATATTAGACAACGAGAAGGCGCCGGGATCTTCATCCCGGCGCCTTCTATCAAATTCAACGGTATCGTTGCGCAATATTGTGCGTTGTCTTTCGAGCTCCTGGGAGATGGGCATTGCGGGGCAGGGAAGCCCTCTTCTTGCTGGGAATCTAGATAGCTCGCGGCTTGGTAGGGACCTTCCTAGTAGTTGCCGTTCAGGCATGAGTACCTCATTGGCACATTACAGTTGGCGCTTCACTATTAGAACCATCTAAACCAAGTAGACCCAAATAGTGCCCACGCCTTTGGGAAAACTGCTCCTCCGTGCAACTCGGACTTCGCGGACAGCCTCCAGGCTTCAGACGGCAGCTACTTCAGGTGCTGCGCCGGGCTTAAACCCATCCACCGGTCATTTGCGACCGTTCGCGGCGCTGCAAACAGAAATGTCCTCTTTGTCTTGCAATTGTTATATCACGTCATATAATCGGCAATGACATTATTACAACGGATAACAAAGTTTGGAGTCCCGATATGCAGGTAGTTCTGGCATCGCACGGTCGTCTTGCTGAGGGAATGAAAGATACCCTTGGCATCATTTTGGGGGAGTTGCCGGACCTGACGACGCTCTGCGCATACGTTGACCCGGACGTCACCTTAGCCCAGCAGGTCAAAGACGTGCTGGCGCGTAAAGTTCCCGGCGAGGAGATGCTCGTCGTTACCGATCTCTTTGGCGGCAGCGTGAACAACGAGTTCATGGCCGCCCTTGCCGAGAATGACTTTACGCTCATCTGCGGCATGAACATGCCCCTGCTCGTCGAGATTCTCTCTGACGCAAATCCCGACCCCGCGGCCGTAAGGGCGGCAGTCGACTCTTGCAAGGACTCCATCATGGTCTGCAACGACCTGCTCGATGCCGGCCAGGACTGTGGCGAGGATTTCTGACATGGATGTCCAGTCCCTTTGCCCGATGAACATCTCGTTCAGGTATTTCGGCCTCGAGAAGTTCTTTGAGTCCTGCGCCAAAACAGGTCTGCATAATGCAGAGATCTGGCTTTGTCCCCAGCACTTTCTTATCAACGGGCAGTTCTCGGAGGACCCTTCAAAGCTCAAGGCTCTCATGCGTGAGTACGGAGTTCAGATTAAGTGCCTCTGTGGCGAGCAGAACAATCCAAAGCCCAACAACATGGCGGCTCGCGGCGAACTCCTCGTTGGCAATACGCGCTCCTACTTCCGTAGGGTGATTGATCTTGCTGAGGCCATTGGCTGCCCGAAGGTTCTTGTGACCCCCGGCTGGAATTACTTTGACGAGAAGGTCGATGAAGCGCGCGTACGAAGTATCGGCATGCTGAGAGAGCTCTCGGTCTACGCGCATGCCCGGGGGGTCACTCTCGTGCTTGAGAGCATCTGGAGTAAATCCTCCCAGATCGCGCCAACGATAGCGCAGATTGCCAACATCAAGGATGCAGTGAATAGAGACAGCCTGAAGCTCACGCTTGACCTTGGCGCCATGAGCGACGCGGGCGAGACTGTCGACGATTGGTTCAGCGCGTTCGGCAGCGACATCGCGCACTGCCATTTCGTGGACGGTACTCCTACGGGACATATGCCTTGGGGCCACGGCAACCTGGACATGCGAGGCATTCTCGCTTCATTCAAGAAAGCCGGTTACAAAGGGGGCTTCTCGCTTGAGTACGTGCACCCAATGAGCTTCCAAGATCCGGCAGGGTATCTAGCCGAGACAAAAGCCCTGTTTGAGAAGTGCCTTCAAACGATTTAGTCAGGCGTGCATCAACCAAGGAAAGGAAAAAAGATGATCAAGCTATGCAGGGTGGACCACAGGTTGCTCCACGGCCAGGTCGCATTCTCCTGGAGCCATGCCCTGGGAGCAGATGCCATTCTTATCGTCTCTGACGAAGTGGCATCCAACGAGGTCCGCATGAAGACGATGCGACTGGCAAAGCCGGTGGGCATAAAGCTGGTTATCAGGGGCGTCGACGACTCCATCAAGGCAATCAAAAGCGGCGTGACCGACAAATATCGCCTGCTCATCGTTACCGGCAGCATTGCGGATGCCGAGAGACTGGTCCGCGAGTGTGGCGTTTCCTCGCTGAATCTGGGCGGCACCGTAAAGAGCTCCCAGACGACCCGCAGCTTCGGCAGTGCGGTCCATCTAACCGATGAAGAGGTAGAGGTCGTCCGCGGCCTCGTCCGCGATGGCGTGGAAGTCGAGGTGAGGCAGGTAGCAAAGGACAAGAAGGTCGTTCTTTCCGAGAAGGACCTCTGATTGTGACGGACAGTAAGTTGAAGGAGGGGCAATGGCTTTTCAAGCGTTTCTTATCGCTCTGATTATCTTTGTGGGAAAGGCCGACTACTTCGTCGGCACGGCAATGTTGGGCAGACCCTTGGTCCTTGGCATGCTCGTCGGCATTGCGCTGGGCGACATGTCTCAGGGAGTGATCATCGGCTTCCAGCTGGAGCTCGTCTTTATGGGTATGCAGGCTATCGGCGCATCCATTCCGCCTGACATGATCGTCGGCTCGGTGCTGGGCACCGCCTTTGCCATCAGCACGGGCAACGGCATCGACACGGCGGTCACCATCGCGATGCCTGCGGCGATTCTCTCTGCCTTTGTGGTGAACCTCTTCTATGGCGTGATTACCCCGCTTATGGCTCGAACGGCAGACAAGTTTGCCGCCGAGGACAATGATAAGGGCATCTCCGCGGTGTTTCTTGCCAACGGTTTTCTCTTTGACGTGACTTTTGGTGTCATTGGTTTTGTGGCGTTCATGTTCGGCGGCGACGCGGTATCCGCCTTTGTCGCTTCGATTCCGGCGTGGCTCACCGCTGGCATCACCATCGCGACCGGCATTCTCCCTGCGCTCGGCTTTGCCCAGCTTGTGACCATGATTGCTTCTAAGGAGACCGCGGTCTTCCTCCTGCTGGGCTTTGTCCTCGCTGCGTATCTTGGCGTTCCGGTCCTGGGCATTGTTTGTTTCGCGGTTGTGATAGTCGGGATTCTCTTTATGGCACACATCTTTATGCCCAGCCAGGGCTCGGCTTTGATGACGGAAGGCGAGGACGACAATGAGTTCTAGCGATGCAACGAAGAAGCTTGGCAAGAAGGAACTCCGGAGCCTCTTCCTCAGGTCCTTCTCGACGTCTCACGCATGGCACTTCGAGCGCCAGCAGCACATGGCCTTCTGCTGGTCGATGATCCCTGCGATCAAGAAGCTCTATGACCGGCCCGAGGACAGGATTGCCGCCTATCAGCGTCACCTCGAGTTCTACAACTGCCACACGACCATGCAACCCCTCATCGGCGGTATCGTCTGCGCCATGGAGGAGGAGAACGCCAACAACGAGGAGTTCGACACCTCCTCGATCAGCTCAATGAAGGTCGCCCTCATGGGACCCCTTGCGGGCATCGGCGACTCCCTCATCGGCGGTACCCTGCGCATCATCGCCACCGGCATCGCGGGCGGTCTGTGCATGGCGGGTTCTCCCTTCGGCCCGCTTCTGTTTCTGCTTATCTTCAACGCGGTCAACATTGCCCTGCGCTGCCTTGGCGTGAAGTATGGCTACGGTCTGGGCGAGAATATCATCTCCAAGGTTTCCGATCCCAGCACCATGCAGAAGCTTACCTGCGCGCTCTCCATCGTCGGTCTCATGGTCATAGGTGGCATGATTGCGACGAACGTCGCCATCACGACTCCCATCGCCTTTGATATCAGCGGCACCGCGTTCTCGCTTCAGGACACGCTCGACTCCATCTTCCCGAAGCTCCTTCCAGTGGCGGCGTTCGGCATCCTGTATGCCCTCAACAAGAAGGGCGTGAACGTCCTCGCGCAAATCATCGCAATTATGGTCCTTGGCGTCGCGCTTGGGGCCGTCGGAATCCTCGGTTAGGAGAATCTAGTGCTTGAATTCTGTCTCGATACCGGCGACTTTGAAATGGTGAAGACCGCCAGTAGCATCTACCCTGTCAACTGCTTCAGCATGAACCCCTCCATTGCCGTCAGCTGCCTCAAGGGCACTGGCAAGTCGTTCGTGCAGAATGCGCTGGACATCCGTGGCGTCATCGGTGAGGAAACCCCTTTCTTCCTTGAGGCCATGGGAGACACTGCAGAGGAGCTCGTGGAGGACGCCAAGGCAATGGTCAAGGCTGTTCCGGGCAACACCTTTGTGAAGATTCCGGCATGTCCGGAGGGTTTCAAGGCAATTCGCGAGCTCAAGAACGCCGGCATTGCCACCTCTTGCACTGCCGTCTACACCTTCAACCAGGCGATGCTCGCGGCCATGGCGGGCGCCTCATACGTTGCCGTCTACGTGAGCAGGCTCGACAAGAACGGCGGTGACGGCATTGAGGTCGTGCGTCGCATTAAGCAGGCCTTCGTTGCCCACAACATCGACTGCGTGGTCAGTGCGGCCTCCCTCAAGACTCCGCTCTCACTCCAAGAGGCCATCGAGGCCGGTGCCGATAACGTCACCGTTGACCTTGAGATGCTTGAGGCCCTGGCGGTCCACCCCATGACCGAGGGCACGCTTAAGACCTTCAAGTCTGATTGGGAAGGCCTGTTCGGCGAGGGCGTCCGCATCGTCGACATGGTCGCTTAGGATTTCCACCGTCAAGCAAGGGACATGAACGGCCCCGCCGGAGACGGTGGGGCCGTTTGGTTGGGAGCAAGCCGCGGGTCTGGCAACCGGGCCAGAAGAAAGGGGCGCGAAATGAGAGCTTGGTGTTCTGTTGGTCACTATCTGCAGGGCGTTGATGTTATTGGGCGAGTAGGCCGGTATGCGTCGATGTTTGGCAAAAACCACCTGTTCCTTGTGGACAGCTTCGTGTGCCAGATGCTGGGGGAGGGGCTCTACGATGCCTACCCCTCTTTGGATGGGTGCACGTATCGGACCCTGACATTTGAGGGCGAGATAAGCCGCAAGAGCATATCGAGGCTTAGCAATGAAGCTGGGGGTGAGTTTGACGTCATCGTTGCCGTGGGTGGCGGGAAAGTCATCGACGTGGCCAAAATGGTTGCCGCTCAAAGTGGCGCGGCGCTCGTCGTGTGCCCGACGATTGCGGCGACGGACGCTCCCACGAGTGGCATGTCCATCCTCTATAGCGATGAAGGGGAGATGAACGAGATTGTCCTCCATGTGAAGAATCCCGATCTCGTTCTGGTGGACTCCAAGGTCATCGCAGGCGCCCCAACGAGATTTCTCTCGGCGGGGATAGGGGACGCCCTCTCGACCTACTATGAGGGCGAGTCCAACTGGAAGACTGGTCATGCCAACTACGTTTGGTGCCAAAGCGAGCAGGCGGTTGGCACTGCGGCGGGTCGCGCGATTGCTCGCGCGTGCATGGAAACGCTCGAGAGGGATGGTCGCGCTGCCGTCAAGGCATGCGAGCAGAGCACTGTTACGCCGGCGCTTGAGAACGTGATTGAGGCAAACATCCTCATGAGCGGCATTGGTTTCGAGAACGTCGGGTGCTCTCTTGCCCACGGTCTGGGCAACGCGATGACGGTGCTTCCCGATGGCGAGAAATCCATGCATGGCGAGAGAGTGGGCTTCTCGACGCTGAGCCTCATGATTGCCGAGGACTACCCGAGTGAGGAAGTCGAGCGAGTGGCGCGTTTCTGCAGGGACTGTGGCGTTCCGACAACCTTCTCGGAGCTCTCGCTTGCGCCCAGCGACGACGACCTTCGCAAGGTTGCGCAGGCGGCAATGCAGGCCGAGTCTTGGGGCGCGAGCCCCGTGAGGCTCTGCGACGCGGAGGTCGTGGACATTCTCAAAGCAACTGATGCCCTTGGGCGGAGGATCGCGCAAGAGTGAGCAACGTCCCTCCTCGAGAAACAAAAAGCTGAGGGCCGCAAGCGGAGCTCGAACTCCGCTTGCGGCCTCTTTTACGTGCTTATGCTTCTGTAAGGATTTTTCCCTCCGGCGAAATCACGAAGCGGAATGACGCTCTGTCTCCCCTGAGCAGGGATTTTGAATAGTGAAGGGGGTTGCCCTCGCTGTCCTTGGTTATCTTGGATAGCACGTAGACGGGCGAACCGACGATGCAAGAGAGAAGCTTGGCCTCATCCTCGCGCGCGGTCGAAACGTCTATGACAAGCTCCTCGACCCCCAGCTGTATGCCGTAGTTTTCCGACAAGAGGCCATAGAGGCTCATATCCTCGCTCAGGTCGTCAAGAAAGCTCGGGAAAGACCTCTCCGAGACATAGACGGAGTCGAGCGCGATAGGGATGGAGTCTTCGAACACGAGCCTCTTTGCCATCAGAACGGTATCGCCGACCTTTATGCCCAGCGCGTTTGCGAGGGCAGGGGTGGCTTCGAGGGAGGACCGCTCTAGGACCCGCCTGTGGCTCTTGCCACCGATATCAGAAAAGGCGTGGTAGCCAAAGTTGTTAGGCGATCCTTTTCGGATGACTCGCTTGGGGACGGAGACAAAGGAGCCCTTTCCGCGAAGCCGGTATATAAGACCCTCATCCACGAGATTCTGGACGGCTCTTCGGACGGTAATGCGGCTCACCGAATAGCGTTTGCAGAGCTCGAGTTCGGTCGGAATCTTCTCTCCCACGCCGAGCTCTCCGGAGATGATTTGCTGACGGAGATTGTTTTCTACCTGTGAGTAGAGCAGGTCGGGCCGTGCGTCGTTGTTAGATGCCATGACGTCTCCGATGACGCGAGTGATGATAGTAAGGGCGTTCGAGGCAGCCCACTGTTTTCGTAAGTATATGATGACATAAGACTTTATATCGCCATAAAGATGACAGGAGATGGTCGTTGAATCGTAAGTGACGACCATAACGGTGGCTTTTCCGATGGGGGAGCGCGGACAAATAGGTGGACCGAATAGGTCCGACTAGGAGTCCGCACTGCCATATGCGGTGTAGGTACAAGAAGAGTCCGCAGGTCCGCCTCTCGTCGTCCGTTGCGATATTGGCTGAAACGGTCCATTCCCCTTTGTCAATGACTTGGTGTTTAACCGATAAAAGTCAAATGACGGGGTGCGGGCTGTATTCCGCTATGCGGTTGTGAACTTACGAGAGAAAAATACACTGCCCACCAATGGATAAACGACCATCCACACTAGATGAAAAAAAGAGTCATCTCATAGCCCATATCTTCCAAATGCCGCTCCTCTTCACCAGGACTATGTCATGCCCACCCTCGATTAGTTGCGGTCCCTCAATCAGAAACGGCTCTCGAACGTTTGGGAGAAGCTTTGCGAGAGCCGAGCCGTCCTCTTGGTACCGAACAAGAGCGCTCATTCCATAATCCCCTTCCAAAAGCTCAGCAGCTTGCAAATAATTATCCCATCTGCAAATTGTCTCCCGGGCAACAAGGGAATTGAGTTCGTTGAGGTCCAGGGGCCGTCTACTAAGCGCCTCTTTAAATCGTAAAACAGTGGCGGCTATCTCTAAATCATCGCGCGAAGCCTGCTGAACGATTTTCTCAATGTCCTCATCCCCAAGATCCCTACCGCGAAGATTTCGCCAAAATGGCGAGTTCTCAACCTGGCGGCAAGCGCCTTTTGATTCAAGCGATACGGTTGCCGATGCCTCTTCTTTCCTTGATAGCGGCTTGATTCCAGCACTATGAAGAAACTCGGAGAACTGCAGTAAAACATACTCTCTCCCCGCGATATACGGGGCCAGGGCAACTAGCCTCATACGCTCAGGAACAGAGACGAGGTTCTCGGCCCGCGTTATATCCGCGTGCATCAGCACTCCGTACATTACATCTTCGACGTTTGCAAAGGCACCCTCGACAACCTTGCCGTCCCCAAAGGCAAACTCGACAGATTGGCTATTAAGGGCATCAAGACTGTCCAGCAAGGGCTCGATCACATCCTTACTAGTAGCGAAGTCCTGGTCTGCAGACTTGAGCAATCCCCTAAGAAACAAGTCCTTCCCACGCACAAAATATTTGCGCTGCAGCATAAGACGCACTGAGACCGCAGCAAACGCTTCATCCCCAAGCTCAAGTTCACCTATTTTCGAGAAGCAACGGGAATCGAAACGAGCCAGCCTCTCATCAAGTGGAAGCATGCTGACAAGTCTCTTATAAGCATCAATCGTGTATAGATATAACTCATACGCAACGCTATTGTCCAAAGCCGCCGTACCCCTCATTCACGGTTGACAAGTCGATAATCCAGCTATCTCGTTTCAACGTCATTGGCCGCGCATATCAGATCCACAGTTCGTCTACTTTTTTCATTGCATCGCTAAGCGGAGAAAACCCAAACCTACAGGCGGTCCTTGCAATCTTGATTTTGCTGGGCTGGTTCGTTTTGCCCTTAAACGTAAAGTGCACCGGGCAAATAAATCTATCACCAAGGGGATGCTCCCATTTTTTATCCGGATAGCATTTCTTAATCGAGGCGACAAGCACATCCTCTGGAATATAGTTCTCAATTGTTGCGCCCCAAGTAACCCACGACATTGCGCCGCTCTGCACGCACTCGTCAACAATGCGATGTTTGGTTGAACTAAGCCCCGAGTGAGAGGATTTCTTATCTGAGTCTATCAGCACGCAGAAATGAGTATTGATTCTAAAGAGGGCTATCAGCTCCGCGGGAACATCTCCGCAAGTGCTTGCGTCTAGTGCATTCAGCAACTTGCCACCGTAAATCAGTACGCTGTAATGAATACCCTCTTCGAGCGAAATATTGTGCTCATCAGACCATCTCTTAATCCAATAAGTCAGGTAAATACGATCTGAGGGCCCCTCAACCCATACTATAAAGCTCGCTTGCAACAAATCAGATGCTTTTACGCCCAGGTCATCGAGCAAATCGCGAGCGCAACCCAGACCATCAAGCTGCTTGCACCTAGAAACTCCGTTTGCCTTAGACACATGAGCGACCTGAACACCAGGATAGTTAATAACGGTTGGAGAATGCGTTGTGATAATAAATCGGTTTGAATCGTCCTCGAGAAGGTATTTCATGAACCTAGCCTGAAGAGCTGGATGCAGATGAATCTCTGGCTCTTCAATACAGATAATCCTGTTGTCGTTGCAAGCAATAATAGATGCGAGTATTATAAGCTCCGTGACTCCTGTACCCAAAGAGTCAAGTGGTAGATAGTCGGCATCGGAAGTCTTAAGAGATATCTCGTGGCTTTCATGCGAGACAAGCAGGGAGGTACAAGGGTCGTTCATGACGTTGCGCACGAATCCTTGTAGCTTATTCAACCGCTCTTCTGCCCGAGTATGATTTGAACGCTCCGGATTGAACAAGCGAAGCAAAGCTGTTGGGAGGCCGCGTCCACCGCAAAGATCGACATCACGGTCTGGAAGATCATCGTCTTCAACCGACCTAATTGCATCGACCTTAACAAAGCGAGGGACATTCCCCCACGGAACAATACTGCGGATTATGGCGGCATAGCATGATTCATCATCGCCGTCATACTGGAGAAGATCAGAGGAGCAGCGATTCAGGTCCATAGACAAACCTGCACTTTTAAACTGCGAGAAAGATGCAGTTATACCATTTGCTAAAGACGACCCTACAGCCGGCGTCGCCGTTAGAAAGTCAAGCCAGACGCCATCTCCATTGGTTGAAATATACGGCGAACGAGAGAATAGCTCAGAAAGCTCTGCCCTCCACTTATCTCCAGAAGGTCGCTTTAAACTGGACGATTCCAATAAAACAGATCGATCTATGCACAGGGAAATAGTCAACGGACCATTTGCCCCCGCTGATTTCAGCGGCAAGGGCGTATCTTCCCTAGTAAAGGGATAGTGATTGCGGGCAATCTCCCCTCTTACGTCAATGGACGTCATTGCCTTAATAACAAAATCAACAAGAGACGATTTTCCGCAGTTATTCTGTCCCGCCAGGACTTGGATTTTATCAAATGGGCCAAAGCGCGAGTCTTCATTTCCAAAAAAGGAACGATAGCCGTTGCAGCCAAAACCCAGAAAGATCTTTTGATGCATTCTTGCGAACCCCCATGGTAAACAAGCCATCTCCACCCTAATCCTAATCCCCCAAAACTCATCATGGCGATGGCCCCAACAGCATGTGCAATGGTCTGAGCTAAAGCATGGAGACAAAGACGGATGACACAACATTTTGGTCAAGAGCCAACGGTAGTGTCGCGAAAGTTGGTGTAATGGACTCTTTGGCCCCTGTGTCCAGGATCCGGAATCTATCGCTATCCTAGGCCGACTCCACTCTGTCGGCAAGCTCTAGGCTGGATTCGACCATCTTCCTGGCGGTCCTTTCCAGCTTGGCCCAGTCATGACGGTCCGACGCGCCCCTCCGGAGCGTCGTGTCGTGCAACTCGGCCATCTTCCTCTCCGAGAAGTAGTGCGAACAGGACGAGATATGGCAGGAGTCCAGGTACTTCTCGGAGGAGAGGATGAACGAGTCCTACGGCGACGGGTGCACTCGGGGAATCGACGGTTCCGTCGAGTGGGCGCGGCTGGAGGCGGAGGCCAGGAAGATGATCGAATCGGACCTCGAGTTTGCGGACAGGATCGAGGCGGCATAGGATATCAATCGCGTTCCAGGTTCCAGGACGCCGGGCCGACTCGCTTCGGATCGGGCTCTACACCAACTTTCTCGACACTACCCTAGGTGTGAAGAAGGCTGCGTTTAGGGATATATCAAGTTGACGTCTACGCGCGAGCAGCGATACTCCGTCGTAACAAGGAGCGGAGCGACTGACTATTTAGGTTTTCGCCATCGGCCCTGAGTTCTTCCAGTCGTGTTTGGCGATCTGTTTTAGCGCGGACGATGGAGCCACCCTGCGCGCCCGCGATATGACGTGGATTTGGCTGTGACCACATTAATCCGCCACGACAGGCCGCATCAGCCGAAGGTATCGAGAACCGAGGGAGGATATTTTGTAGGAGTCCGACGAGCTCAGCCTCAGAACCTTTGGAGGTTTCGGCAACTTTACTTGCTTTGCAGAAGAAAGCTGCTTGATTAGCTCCGTTACGCAATTCTGCACTTCGTTGAGGTTCTTTTCGCGTTTTTCCTCATTCCTGCTCTCCAATAACCCAAAGCGACATAGTTTCTCACGTATTGCCCTGTACTGGGACTCGTCAATTCTCTCCTCAGCCATAAGGGTGACCAGGTCATCATGGCAGTCGTAGCCGGTATCGAAAGGAGACCCATGAAGTCGCAATACTCTTAAGTCAAGAGTATTGAGCCTGGTCAAATCATCGAAAAAGGAGAGCGCAAAGCTATCGCTGAAATCCTCCTCTGACATCAGATTCAGGAACGAGTCGGTACATAGGCGAACTTTATCTTTCTCTGCTTCGTCTACAATCGAATCCAGATAAGCCTCTTGATATGTGCCGCCAATAAACTTGTCACGTTTAGAAGGCTCAAGAGCATCTAAACGTCGATTGACCTCATCTACTTTTTGAGCTAGCTCGTCAATCAGGATTGCAACGTTTCGTTCGGCCCTATTCATCTTGTAACTCATGACAAAGCCAAACATCCTTGGCACGATGGCGCCGATTGTTCCGTCAACAAGAAGCGCGGCGGCGCCGCTAAGCCCGGCACTTTGCGCGAGTCCCGCAAGTGCCGGCAGATTGTCGGCTATTACCTCGGCGCCCACTTCAAGCGCAGCCGAGGCGGCATCCCCAGCGGCGTTCTTGAGATCACGAGAATTCATTGCTTGATCTCCAATGTCTGAAATATAAAAGCGCGGCGAAACCAAATAGTATCATGGGATCTCGCCGTCAATTCGAAGCTAATGCGATGTTACACCGGGCTCGTTCAGCCAAACCGGTCGGTGGCAAAAACACTGATGCATGCTGGGCCTAGTCCTCTTCTCCATTCTTTCCCTGTCGAATAAGAACCCGATGTGTTTGTAGCTGAAGCTGACGAGTTATTCCAATATCAAATGTGGCTACGGTCAAGATGAATAGCGGCGCGGCTGCCCCGTTTGTGCCCAGGAAAACTAAGCGATTGGGAGCGCGTGTATGATGGCGGCGCGAATGGGGGGTGAGGGGGCGCAGAACGTAAGCTGTGGCGCTTTGGGTTAAAAGGGAATCTCATCCTCGATGTCTCTCAAATGTGCTGCCAGGTTTAGTGAGATCGCTTCTTGTTTTCGGGGGCTGGATTTTGCAAGCATTCTCGCGAAGTCCGAAACAACGCTAACGGGAATCGAGCCCGGCTTGGTTTCGACGTAACCGTCGAAAAGAATGCTCGTTAGAGGCCTGACGCTGGGGAGGTGAGTGTCGACTTGATAGGAATCAAGCAGCTTGTTCAGATTAGGCAAAAGGACGCCTGGCTCGCATTGAAGTGCCGTATCGACCATTTTTGCAGAAGTATGGTCTTCGACTGCATTGACGAATGTGCGGAAGACTCGTTTTTCTGTTGTTGTGAAAAACGGCTCCCCGCGTTCATCCTCCCTCTCATCGACAAGGTTAAAGCAATCGACAAATTGCTTATAGTCGCCATCGGTCAGTTCTTCTTTATGTCTGAGAAAAATGGGCTTTATGAAGTCACAGATGTCTTCGTCCGTTAAAATCCAAGAGACCTGATCATTGGATAGCGCGGCTTTCAAGATCAAAAGCTCCTGTGAGCCAGATAATGATTGGGAGTGGCTGGACAGCTCCTTGACAATGGCGTGCGTGGTCTGAAAAGAAGGGGAATTGCCGAGATTGTTGATCATCGAGTCAATTATCGAAAGCTTGACCACCGTCTTTTTTGGTTTCTGCTCTTCCGCCATGCCCATATTCTCTGGGATAGAATTCGAGGTTTCCTCTCCGGCTGCCTTGCTGAGGTCGTTTTCAACCCGGATGTCTTGGCGCCCTTTAAAATAAGATGCCATTCTGTTGTCGTCGGTGCACAGTACGACCTCTTCGTCAATCTCGGTGCTTTCCAGGTAATGTTCAATAGACGCGACAATGCAGGCGTCTTTAAAGCCCTTGTCGCTTTTTTCCTCAAAAGGCGCCTTATGGGATAACGCCCACTCATAGAGTTTGGGCAAAACGTAGTTTGCAGGAGGAAGGGGAAGGGGTGTATAGGGGATGGATTTATCGTTTCGAATTTCGCACTCAATGTTGTCAAAACTAAGCGAACCGAGAACTTTTTCGGGAGAAACAGTTAGCTTGAGTACGCCGCTGCGTCTAAGCAGCGCAAGCTCCTTTTGGAAAGCCAGGCGCTTTTGGGCAACAATTTCATCGATCACGACTTCGGGAATGATGAGTCGAGCTGTCGCAGCAATCTTCTCGAGTTGGGTGCGGTTGCCCAAAAGACGCGAAAAAGAGTTTTCGTTGCGTGCCAGATTTGTATCGACAATGACGATCATGCCTTACCTTTCCCGTAATTGGCTAGTAACCCTTTGCGGTACCGTCTTTCGCTGACTGACGGTACCGCAAAGGGTTACTAGCCATTTTGCTCAAGTAGCTAGTCTTTGCCGGCTCAAAAGATGCGATTAAGCTTCACTAGAGATCGTCGCCTTTTCGAGACAGTCAAGGCTGCTGGATCTATTGATCTAACTACTTGTCTGCGCTCCCATTTAAGCGACTTAAACAACTATATATGGTGGCATCGGGTGACGCATAATTTCTTTCGCAAATTGACAACCGTATAGCGGAACACGGCCCGCGCCCCGTCATATGATTTCTAGCGGCTAAACAACGAATCATTGACGAAGGGGGCACAGGCCGTGTCCGCGAACATCGTATCAGTCGACGAGGAGTCGCTGCGCAAGGACATAAAGAATCTGGCGAGGAAGACCGTCGAGGAGGCGCCCGACGCGCTGCTCGGCCCTCATGCTGGCGACGGCGAGGCTTAAGTACATAATGTAGCACGAGTGGGGCAAGAGAAGGCGCCTGGACATGCCCAAGCTGGAGGAGATGGACGAGCCGGAGGGAAAGGCGGAGGGCTAGAAGAGGACGGGGCCGAGGACGGCTAAATCAATTTGCGAAAGAATCTTGACGGTATCGTCGCTGCGTTGCGTGCCAGTATTGAGGTTGACATTTATGGGAGCGTCTTTCTCGACGCTAACGCACGGCTAAATGGGGCGGAGAGCACAATGGGAATCCGAGCAGACTGTGAACTGCTTTATCGGCCTAAGAAATCATCGACTCTATTAAGGAAGTCCATGATGTCCATGCTATAACTTGGATAAGCTTCTTGTAGCCCCTTTAATGAAGAGACCTTACCCAAGAGCACGTCTTGAAGGCCTTGCTTGACCTCTTCTTTTCGCATATACAACTCATTGGCACTCAACTCCTCGTCGTCGTTATAAATGAAGAGATCTGTCTTCTGCTCCTCATAGTCAACGCGCATAAGGCAATAAGCTTCGCTGCTAAAGCGCCATTTGTTGCCACAACGCTGACGGAGCCGGAGCAGGCTGCAAGGCGATCTAGAAAACCAAGCTTGCTGTTAAGTTCGAGTATCTCCTTGCGTAAATCATTGACTGTAGACGGAACGCCAGGAACAAGATCGGCGTCCTCCATCAAGGAAAACGCGTTGGAGATCAAAGCGAAGAAACGCGTCTCGTCAGCTGATCCTCTGTCAAATTTAAGTCCGCTTCCGCATATAACATCATACGTTTCAAGGGCTGTAGCCCATTCGTGCTGCAACCTCGTGCGTATTTGCAGCTCACAATATAAGCCTTTTAAACCTGCCTGTTTCGAGTCATGCTGAGCAATTACGTCCAGGCCGCGATAACCATCTGTCTTTGGATGATGAATGTAGTCTTTGACCATTGAAGGTTTTTCGCTGCGCAAGGCGGATTCAAGGTCTCTTTTAATAGCAAAGACACACTCATTGTCCTTTACAATGGCTCTGCAGCCCGCAATGTCGTGCATTTGATTTAAATTTATGTGTAATCGAGGTCTATTTAGCTTGCTGACAATCGTATCGTACCTTTTCAGTCGGCTTACACACAGCGCGTCGGGGTCCTCACGTAGGGCGGATTCCTTAAGAAGAGCGTGATAATAATCGAGAACTATACGATGGGCTTCTCTCCATTCAGAAACAATGGGCTTAGCTTTGGAGATTTCCTCTTGGGTGGCATTAGGATTGCTGAGCACCTTGCCGACTTGCTTTGCCTGATTCTTTGTTAGAGAGCGTGTTGTATTCATCTAAATGGATTGAAAAATGGGATTGTGGCAAGTGGCAGACGAATAAAAGGCCTTAATTGCCTCTTTAGAAATCACGTTAGAGCAGCGCTCTCCATCACCGATATCGCCCCTGGCATCAATCCAAGGGCGCTCCTGATGAGTGAGATTACTTAAAGCATTACCGTCATACTCGCCCAAGACAGCAAGAACAGCATCAATCGACTTTCGTTCTATTTGGCTCAAGGACGCGGCCTGATCGGAAGAGCCCAGCTCTCCTGGCCCAACTATAAAGCGGCCACGGTGCAAGTAAAACAGCTCAGGGCAAACTGGACCATTGGCCCAAGCCTGAAAATCACTTTCAAACAAAGGCGCGTTATAAACTGCAAGGGAATAAGCCTGAGAATAGAAAGCGAGCTTCTGCAGCTTCATCGTGGAGACAAACCCAAGTTTCTTCAAGATGTAGTTAGCAACTGCTTTGATTGAAGTCATCGACGTCTCCTTTCGATTCTCTGTACGGTCCCCATCACTGGTGATGAATTGTATAGTATGGCTTAATTGCTCTTAATAGCAAGATTGGGTAGTAGCGGGAGGCGATCCTACGCGCAAACAGCCCATGGCTGCCCTGCAGGTTCTCGCGTGTTGTAGCCAAATATAATAATAGGGGCATCACCTTAAGATTATGCCCCTTAAATGGCGCAGGTCATAGCACCTGAAGTTGCTAATCTCTCTTGAACAAATCCTTCGAGTACACCTTGTCTGCAACATCGGCCAAATCGTCGCTCCAACGGTTAGTCACAATCACATCGCACTTGGCCTTGATCTCGTCCAGGTCGTGCGTTACCTCTGAGCCGAAGAGCTCCGGCGCGTCCAGCGTGGGCTCGCAGACCACCACGGGCACGCCCTTGGCCTTCACGCGCTTCATGACGCTCTGGATGGAGCTCGCGCGGAAGTTGTCGGAGTTGGACTTCATCGTCAGGCGGTACACGCCCACGACCGGCTTCTCCTTGCTGGCGTACACGCTGTCCCACACCATCTGCAACCATCTGCAGCGCCTTGTCGGCGACGAAGTCCTTGCGCGTGCGGTTGGCCTCCACGATGACCTGGATCAGGTTCTGGGGCCGTCACTATAGTTGGTGAGCGGCTGCTTAGTGTTCTTGACAGGCGGCCACAGTGGTGGATTCAAAGCTTATCTTTTTGCAGATAATGAAATGTGCGAAAGCATGCGCTGTTGCGATTGACAAAGGAAGTAGAGATTCCGAAGTAACTAGTTAATCTAATTGAGCTTATTTGATTAGGAAGAACCAATATCGAAAAGATCTTTAGCGCTTTTGCAATGATTAAGTTCCGTCATTTAAGCTAGAAGCCGTTTAATCAATAGACACAGGGAGAGAGAAAGTGTCCACACAAGAGAGCAATAGTACGCATGGACAAACAGCCTTAGGCTTTCTATTACTTACTGGCATCGTAATTTTTATAGTATGGGCCCTTGCTTTTTTATTAAACTGCTTTCGGGCTGGATCTCAGACTTCATCAAGGTACTTCCTACAATGGACGCCGCAATTGTAGTGGCGTTAATCACTTCTTGCGTTTCGATTTTTACAGTAGTTTGTGGTGCGATTCTTAAGGAGTACCTTACGTATCGATTTAAAAAAATTGAGTTCCTTAGGAATCGGCGAGAAAAGCCCTACCGTAAGTTAATTGAAATTAATTTCAAAATGCTGCAGAAGACAAATTCCAGTAAAGAATATTCGTCGGAAGAAATCATGGCAGATTTCTACGAGTTCGGACAAGAGCTAACGTTGTGGGGATCCGCAAAGGCAATTAAGCTATGGGATGATTGGAGGCTTGCCCCTAATAAGGGAAAGGCTGATGGCAAAGAGCTGCTTCTTCTAATGGAAAAAATCATTATTCAACTTCGAAAAGATATGGGGCAAGGTGGCCGCCTTGCCGAAGGCGATATTTTGAAACTGTACATAAATGATTTTGACGAGGCAATGAGGAAGCCACGATAGCTTAAATGCTCTCAGGGAAAAGCGACTGGCATTCGGCTTTTAATGTCGCACGCCTAAGAACAAGATAGTGAGTAGTCAGTCTGGATTTTCTTGCCTATTTAGACATTCTTTTATTAATTCAGTCCTAGCGAAACAGGGATGCTTGGGAGTGCGTTTAATGGCATTGCCGATCGGTAACAGTCTATCCGGGTGGACTGCGGTACTGATTCGCAATATAGGTGGTGCTGAAAGAGCCTTTGACTCACACTTAGGGAGCCTTAATAGAATTCAAGCCGTTGCCTTGTGAAATAACGAGCAGGCAACGGCTTGAATAGCGTTTGAAATTAAACAATTGGATGCGATTATTGGCAGCAGAGCGCCTAATTCTTCCTCCACACCATCTTGTCCACGACTCCGGTGTGGCTCTGGATGATCTTGACCACCTTGGTGGACACGGTCTCGTCGGCGTAGTCGGGAACGGGCGCCTCGGGCAGCGACCCCTCGGCGTCGAGCTCGACGGCGGTGTGGACGGCCTGGAGCAGGCCACGCTCGCTGATGCCTGCCAGCGTGAAGCAGGCCTTGTCAAGCGCCTCGGGGCGCTCGGTGGAGGTGCGGACGCACACGGCGGGGAACGGGCGGCCGATGCTGGCGAAGAAGCTGGACTCCTCGGGCAGGGTGCCGGAGTCGGACACCACCGCGAAGGCGTTCATCTGCAGGCAGTTGTAGTCGTGGAAGCCCATGGGCTCGTGCATGCGCACGCGCGGGTCGAGCCTGAAGCCGGTGGCCTCCAGGCGCCTGCGGGAGCGCGTGTGGCAGGAGTACGGGATCGGCATGTCGTACTTCTCAGCCAGCGCGTTGATGGCAGTGAACAGGCTCGTGAAGTTCGCCTCGGTGTCGATGTTCTCCTCGCGGTGGGCGGAGAGCAGCATGTACTTCTTCGGCTCCAGGTTAAGCTCCTCGAGGACGCCCGAGGCCTCGATCTTTTCCAGGTTGGCGCGAAGGACCTCGGCCATGGGGGAGCCCGTGACGTAGGTGCGCTCCGGGGCGCAGCCGGTGTCCTTGAGGTAACGGCGGGCGTGCTCGGAGTAGGCCAGGTTCACGTCGGAGATCACGTCGACGATGCGGCGGTTGGTCTCCTCGGGCAGGCACTCGTCCTTGCAGCGGTTGCCCGCCTCCATGTGGAAGATGGGGATGCGGAGCCTCTTGACCGCGATGGCGGACAGGCAGCTGTTGGTGTCGCCCAGGATCAGCAGGGCGTCGGGATGCAACTGGACCATGAGCCTGTAGGAGGCGGCGATGATGCTACCTGTGTTTCGTCAAGTTAATTTGAGCAAATGGGGATGCTGACAAAAATCCGTACCGATTAGGTGCCGGAAAGGACGTCAGAT
>JAFEHB010000583.1_pt1 | contig 22939 bp, 36 predicted proteins | sample 9267121 | NCBI WGS metagenome assembly JAFEHB01 (sample SAMN17103336, study PRJNA684904) | human gut metagenome | isolation source: diarrhea sample from child under the age of five | host: Homo sapiens | place: South Africa: Mafikeng, Mafikeng Provincial Hospital | collected 2019-09 | reverse complement strand
TGGGAATCGAATCCATTTTGACCGTTATCGGCAGTTATTAGAAGTTGTCAAAAGCCCTTATTTTTCAACCGTTTTCGGTCATTCGAATAACTTCCGATAATTACTAATAAAAGAATTATGGCACATTTATGTCACACATTTGATAGGCTTTTTCACCACAAGAAACAGGGGCGGAGTACTCCCTGCCCCTGTTTCTAATTCTCTATTCTTTTTCAATGTCTGCTCGAATCAGCGCTTTGACGTATCCTTGTTTGTTTCCTTAAAAAACAAATGTGCCCCCGTTTTACACTTCTGCGAGAGGTGTGGGGGCTTCTGTTACGATTATGTTACCTGCAATTGTTTTTAAAGTCAAGTCTTTTCTACTTATTTGCAGCAATGTCTGCTCGAATCAGTGCTTTGATGTATCCCTGTTTGTTTCCTACGCTTTCCAGCTTCTCCAGAATATCCGCATCCGTTTTCAGATTCAGCTTCATGCGGATCTGTGTTGTGTTTGCTTTGTCGTACTTTACCTGTGCTTTGCTTTGTGCTTCACTTACCATAGTTTCCTCCATTTGACTTATTTCACTTTTCGAAGTGCCGGGCTGCCGGGGTGGAAACCCGGCACTTCCGCACTTATTTGCGCTTTCTCAGTTCTTCCAATTCTCTGGTCAGCTTAATAACGCAGTACAGAGTGACAATACTGCAGCACAATGTGCATAGACTAACAATTAAACTAATCATTGCATTGCGGAACGATGGATGGTATTATCAACTCAGAAGGGGCTTTCGCCCCTCTGAGTTGTTCGGCCTATTGGCCGCGTCTGGTGGACTTGAGTACGATTATCGCAGTTGCAAGAGAGATAACCGCTGTTGTCAGGTCTACCAGATTTTTTAATATCTCCATCATTCCTCACCTCCTTTCCTTACCTTATGTATATATTATAGCATAGGTTTCTACCTATGTCAACATCTTTTTGAATTTATTTTACTATTTTCTTATCTTTTTTATATAAAAAAATTCGGGTGGATTTCTCCACCCGTTTTGTGTTCATTTATTTCAGCCGAATTCTCACATAGATTTTCCGCTTCTCATAGGACTTCTTTCTTTTCGGTCCGTAGTTCTTCGCCTTTACATCGGAACCGCCCGCCGAATACCACAGAGGGTAGCCGTGTTTGCTTTTACCGGCATAGACCATGGTGTGCGGCTTGTTGGCAAAACCGCAGATGTCCCCCTTCTTCAGCTTTGCATATTTCCAAGATTTTCGGGGATATGCAATCTTTGCTTTTTTCCGGATGCGGGAACTGCCGGATCCGTGAATCTTTTTGTCCAGCCAGATGTATTTTCCTTTCGGCAGCACGCCGATGGATTGAAGGCCGAAGGATACAAAGGTGGCGCAATTCGTCCGCTTGTTTTTCAAGGCGCTTGCCAGGCTTTTACAAGCGTGGTTCGCCGAATAACGCACATGCGCCTTAATCATTTTGGCAGCATTGGTTTTCAGTGCCGCAAGCAGCTTGTCCGCTTTTGTGCTTTTCGGCACGGATACCAGACGGACATATTTATGTCCTTTGCTGTCCTTCCAAATCGTCCAGCCCTTAAGCGCCGGAACGTAGATATAGTAACCGTTGATTTTGGTGGCGTGTACCTTTGTTCCGACCGCAAGAGTCTTTTTCAGCTTCGACTTATACGAAGGCTTGACCCACAGGGGGTCCGCCTTGATAACAACATAAGTTCTGTTAATCTTCCTACTTTTTGCCACGATACACTTCCTTCCCCTTGCTGTTAAAAACAGAGTAGCCGTTTTTATCGGCACACTTCTTTGCATTTGCTAAGTCCTTGAATGCGCCCTTCTGGCTCTTTGTGTCCTTCCACGTTTTGCGGACCCGGTACACCTCTGCCTTCGGTTTCTTTTTGCTTGCCTGGAACGTTACCCCCAGATAGCTGCAGATTCCTTTTGCAATTGCTTTTCCGTATTTATCCGGATGGTCTCTCAGCGTCGCCAAATCGCCTTTAATGCTTCCGGTCTCCAGGATGCACGCGGTCATGTCCGTGCCGTTCAGCTCCCAGAGGTCCGTCCGCTTCTGCACGCCCCGGGATTTCATTTTCATGTCTGCCTTGATGGATTTTTCAAGGCACTTGCCCAGCTTCTTCCCGCTTCCGGACACGTAGAGCGGCATTACTCCCTTCGGGGCGCCGCTATAATCGCAGTGAATGGAGACATACAAATCACATCCTACCCGGTTCGCCCAGCGCACATCTTCAATCATGTTTTTGTTATTGCCGTGATCGGCATCCGAAATAACCTTGATGCCTGCAGCTCTCAGATACTTTACAGCTGCACGTGTGATTTTGAGCATTAACCCTGCTTCGGTATGTCCCTTATACACACAACCGGAATCCCAGGAGCCGTCAAGGCTTACCCCGTGGCCACACTGTACGGAAATTGTTTTACTCATCTGCTTCACCTTCTTCTTCGTCCTCTGCTTCGTCTTCTTCCTCTGCCAGTTCGTAATCCTGTACCTCGTCATCGGTAAGCTCAATGTTCGGCCGCACGTTGAGACCCAGCGCCTGCTGGAAGGACTGATTCAGTCCCACGGATGCAAGACCGGATACCGCACCGAATACGATGGCATCGAAGTTCATTCCGGATGTTGCCATGCCGCAGATAATTCCAATTACAAAAAGAACCGTCGGAATCCATTTGTTATCCATCGGCAGCCACCGTTTCATGATGTAGCCAACGCACAAACAGAAAGCCACAATCTGTGGTACAAAATACTGAGTAATAGTTGTCATGTCCATTTTCCTTTTTCCTCCAATTTCCGCCCATTCCGGGCTTTCATTCGTTAACGTTCAATTAGGTAATCTGTCAGCTCTGCTTTCGCCTTTCGCATTGCTTCGATGTCATTGCCGTCGATTCCGTGCGCCAACAGCGCCAGCAGTGCCCGCTGGGTGACGATGTTTCCCTCTTCCAGCTTATTGAGCCGGTTGAAGTCCTTCACGCTTTTACTCTCCAGCTCGGCGATTCGTGCATCCTGTGTTTTGTTCGGCTTTCGGATTCGCTCGATTGCCTCGCAAACTACTTTTACCGCTGCTGAGATGGTGACAATCGCACCGGCAAGAAGCATGATATCTGACATTGATATCATGATAGGCTGTCCCATACGCATCCCTCCTTTCCTAAATTTGGCACGAAAAAACCACCCTTTCGGGTGGCTTTTCGGTTATTCGGTTTTGAAATCCTCTCTGACCGCTCTTTCAAGGAGCAGCAACACGTATTCCGGAGCTTCATTTGTTCCTTGTTCCCAGTTTTGGATTGTCCGTAATGGGATGCTGTACAAGTCCCCGAATTTTTTCTGACTCAATCCGGTCAGAGCTCTTAATTCTTTGCAATTCATTTCTTCCTCCTTTTTCTACTGAAATAGATTGTAAGGAAAAATCCAAGAACTGCCGCCGTTACCGTGTACTTGTCCATTGCAATCTATCAATGAGCCTGTTATAATTTGCCATGAGAGGGGGACTTTCGTCCCCCTTGGGTTTGCTATTTGAGTAGCATGTGAAGAATGTACTCAACAGCCTTGTAGAGACCGGCACCTAACGCCGACCCTACCGCTCCTTTGATGATGTCCTTCGCATCGTCATTGGAGCTTTTCTTTTTGGCTTTTTTTCGGCTCATTGTTTCCTCCTTTCTTGCTTGACCTCTTTAACTTACAAGTATATTATAACACCGTTTCGGTGTATTGTCAAGAGAATTCGAGAATTTTTATTTTCTTTTTTCTAATAAAAGCCACCCTTTCGGGCGGCTTTTCGGTTATTCAGCAGTTTAGTCTATACCGATTTTTTCTTTTAGTGCCTCCTGCAGCACTGCAGAAAAACTAATACCGCGACTTTGTGCGGCTTTGCTCAACCATTCCGGAATAGAAACAGCTTTCACAATTGCCTTGTTGGATTTAAAGAATTCTCTGTAATGTTCGGTATCGGCTTCAATATATGTTTTGAAACCGTTTTTCGGTTCTTCCAAGTCCATTATGTTTGATGGCTCCGGGATGTCGATTCCATCGACTTCGTGGGAATATAATTGCAACTCCAAGGAGTCCTTTGCCATCTTCAAACCTTCTTTGATTGTTTCCGCTTGCGTGCAATTTGGCAAGTCCGGGAAATCAATAAATATTTTCCCATCCTCTTCCATCTCAAAAATTGCGGGGTAATAGTATTTTCCCATGTTTTCCTCCTCGATATTATATAGATATATACAAGATTGAAAGTTTCGTTCCCGGTGTAGCCGGGGATTATATCCCCGACTGTTTCCGGATTTTCTTTTCGGTTCCCGTTGCTAACTCTTGTCCGTTGTGTCTTGATACCTGGAATTCATTCCCTGTAAGTGGGCTGAACCATATTTCGTGATTTCCGCCCTCTCTTACCTTTCTGCACCCGGCTTTTTTCAGCAACTTTTTCATTTCTGAAACTTTCAATTTTTACCTCCTTGATTTGATATATTAATAATACTATATAATATTATATAAGTCAAGAAGTTTTTATATATTTTTATATAATGTCTAGGAAGTCCGTTGCCATACATACACGGATAAATACGGTTTTCCCCAATAAAAAACCGCCTTTCGGCGGTCTGTAAACTTATTCATCTTCTTGAAGCCTTTTCTCTACGGCTTTCCATATATATTCGCTCATGCTTTCGCCCTTTTCCTTGGCTTTCGCTTTGACGATATCCTTCTTCCCTTTGGCAACCATGATATTGATATGGTCATAATTTTTTCGGTTGTATTCGTTTTGGTATTTTATTTGGTCAAACTTTTTTTCGCTTGTCATTTTTCCCGTTCCTGTTATAATAAGTGTAGGTTGTGGGTGCCAGTGGCAAGCCTGACACCCTTGTTGATTCAGAAGTTCAGCTTTTCAAGCTGGGCTTCTTTTTTTATTCGCCTTTTTTCGCCATGCTTCGAACTTCTTCAATGGCTTTCTTTACTTCTTCCATATCCTTGCAAGACTCGAACTTGTCTGCTACAAGGTTTAGGATTACGTCCATTTGCTTGTCTGTCATCGGTTCGTTCATGCTGTCTCCTTTCTATGCTTGCCCTTTACTCGCTGATTTGTTTCCTTACCAACTGTCTATATTATATACCATATTAAGTAATATATCAAGTATATTCCAAAGACTTCTAGGCTTTTGCTGACGGTTACAGCATTGTACCGTCGGTAATGTAAGTGAAGCCACCAATGCAATCGCTGCCCTTTTCCAGCGCATCCGCCCCGGCGTTACGAGCGTAAAATGTACCGTTTGAACCCATATAGGATATATTGGCATTGTTACCGTAATACGATACGGCTCGAACACCCGATCCTGTGATAGGCTTTGGAACTCCCGTAATCTTGCCTGCCGCGATATTGGCTCCGCTTGCTACTTTTCCAGTGCACTTTGTCCCAACCTCCATCTGTACGATGTTTCCGCATCGCCACCAACGTGGCTGATATTCTACTGCCCCAGTTGTTAGGGTTATTTTTCCAGTACCACGTTGTATGTTCATCGTAATATTGTCCGCTGATATGTTTTCGGCTGATATGTTTTCGGCGGACATCTTGTTAGTATCAACTTGCGCTGCGCCTATATACATAGCACGGATATCTTGCTCAACATTCAGCGTGTTCCCGAAATAGCCATTTCCAAGAAAGTCAACTGTAAATGCATCTCTCCTGTTGTTTTCGGATGCAATTCCGGACCCTATTTTTAGCGCCTTGAAGTCATACAAATTCATTCCATGATAATTGATAACATCTTTTGTTCGATACTGTCCAATATCCACGATAGCCGGATTAAAATCTATATCGTATGATGCTCGTAACGCTATGATATCTGTTCTAGAAATCTTTTCTCTTGTAATAAGGTCAAAGCTATTACAGTATCCGTTCCCGTCACTGAATTCTTCATAGTGGAGACTGTTGCTATTAATAGACTTGTCAATTGTTATTGTGTCCCCATTTTCTAATTCAAACCATACTCTTTTAGCGCCTTTGTTAAAAAAGCTGTACGTGAACGAATTAAAATAGTGCCCATCCAAATCTATCGTGTCATTTATATCTTCTACCGAAAAAGCGATGCTATCTGATATTTCCGGGTAGATATCTTCGGTCGGCGTAAGCTTGTCTGTATTAATCCAAGTGCTGATTATTTCCGTGCCGCTTTTGAAGCTGTCAACGCTGAATAAGCTTTCTGTTCCGGCGTAGACCGCCATTTTGTCTTTTGCGATTGTTACATGCTGTTCGTTTTCCCCGCCAATGTCAATGGTCTCCCCGTAGGATGCAACCACTTTCTTTCCGTTCCGAATCTGCACGTCCTTCTCTGTAATCAGCACGTTGTTCTTAGTGGCATTGCTCGGGGTTTCCTTGGTTGCACCCTTGTTCTCGGATACCATAATGCCGGTGGAATCGGTACTGATGTAATTATCCGCTGTTTTTGCGGCTTCGTTCGCAGTTCCCTGCGCATTATTCGCCTTATTCCACGCTTCTTTCGCGGCTTCGTAGGATGTGGATTTGCTAACATCGGACACATGTGTGGTCTTGTCGCTGAACACGGTCACGTCACACGTGTACAGGGTTTTTGTGATGTCGCAAGCCGGCTCTGACTTTGACCAGCCTGCCGGGGTTTCATTTGGTTTCACGTTAGACGGCTTATCCGGTGCCGCCAGTGAAGATGATTGCAGTTTATAATACCGTGTCACACTTTCAGTATCCCGGTATTGTGAGAGCGTGACGGTTGCACTTCCTTTTACTGCCATGATAGTCTCCTTTCGCTGCTACTGCTCCAGCTGGCAAGTATACGCCATGGAATTGGTCACCTCTCCGGCGGTTACGGTGATGCTTTTAGCTGCGGTCCCTGATGTGGCAGAACCTTTGTACCATTTGACGGTTCCAAGGCTCCCGCATACGCCCGCATCGGTAATGGTCTGCTCTTTTCCACCGACGAACACGTGAGCGGTGAGGACGGTGGAGCCTTCGTTGTTCTTGAACACGGTGCCGTTAGAGGATGTGATTGTCAGTGTGATGGCGTCGGCTCCGTTGTCACCCTTCACACCCTGCACGCCCTGGATGCCCTGCTCACCTTTGGCGCCCTGTTCACCTCTTTCACCCTTGTCACCTTTCACGCCCTGCGCGCCTGCCTTTGCCACGGCGAAAGAGAATTTCTTGTTGACGGTGATGCCGTCCACTATAACCGGAATGGTCGCTTCGCAAGCCGTGGAAATAGTCGCCGTTGTCTTGAATGTGATTTTCGGTCTCGCTGTTCCGGAGTTGGTTACCGTGGCGGTGATTCCGGTCGGGCATGTAATATTGGCTGCATTTACGTTCACGGCGGAACACTGATTTGTGCCGCAATAGGCTACTGCTTCGGTCTCGCATGTATCACCTGCCGCAGCGCCGGCAGTGTTCCCAACAAAGGTATACGCTTCCGATGTAAGCAATACGGAATACGCATCTGTGACGTCAACGATTGTAATCTGATCTGCTGATTTAATAGCCATTTTCTTTTTCTCCTTCTCTTAAACAATAAGTTCGCACATAAAAGTAACTTTTGTGTCCACATCTTCCGGTTTGAGCGTGAACGTAAAACCATCGTTCCCGAATCTCGGGTCTGCTGAGGCAATGATTCCGAATGAGTCATCATCCAGCCGCTGCCATTTCCATTGCAGGTATGCACCGCTTCCGAAGGCTTCGCTCAACTCGGTGGCGTTGGTGATTCGCTTTTTTCCGTGGTAGATCACCACGGAAAGCACCGTCTCTACGTGGTCGTTCTTGAATACCGTCCCCCTGGAGGATTCAATTCGAAGCAGCGTTGTGATTTCGTCTCTCAGGTCCTCAATGGCATCTTCCACGTTGGTTCCAGTGGATCCGAAAATCATATGGTCTGCCATGATTTCCAGTGCATACTTCCCGGTCTTCTCGTCTTTGTGATATTTAATATAGTTGTTGGAATCGCCGAAGCTCATCTGTCCGTCTGCTCCGAGGTACATTCCCCTCGTCGTGTTGTCGACGGAACTTTTGACTCCGGAGTATATCGCATTTGGCCCAATGTTGAATCCGCCGATAGTTGCATCGAATGCGATCAGGTCGTCTACACTGATTTTTTCGGCGGTAATCGTGTTGGCGATTATGTTGCTTCCGTCCAGTCCGTTCTGCAGCATTTCTTTGGTGAGCTGAGGCGTTACCGTTGAGCCGCCTTCGATATTCAGCTTGTAGTACAGCCCATCTTCACCTTTAACCACCAGCTTATCCGCCTTCACGGTATTTCCTTCCAGCAGGTCACCGCTGATGGTCACACCCACCAGGTGACCGGTTACGGTAGAATCGCCGATTACCAGGTCTTTGATGATTCCGGACTGTGCGTAGAACTCCTGCAGCCATGCCTTATTGATTTTTGAAAAATCGATGTTCACATAGCGCAGGTCCGCATCCTCTGCAGACAGTTTTTTCGTATCGAGGACCTTTATGCTGCCTTCCGCTGCGTCCAGCCTTCCGGTGATTTTCACATCCTCTGCCTGAAGGTTTCCGATGTTGCCTTCCGCAGCGTCCAGCCTGCCGGTGATTTTCACGTCCTCTGCCTGAAGATTCTTGATAAGCGCATTGGTCGCTTTCAGGTCTTTGATTTCCGCTTTCTGGGCAATCAGTTTCTTCGTGCGGATCAGGTCGGCAGTAACGACTCTGAATTTGGCATCACTGGGAGACAGCGGCGCGTTGGCCTTCTCGGTTTCCGTCATTAGATGGGACCGAATTTCCACCGTCGTTTCCCCGCCGAAGGTAATCTTCTGCGTGGATACCAGCAGGGATTTCCCCACCGCATTGATTTCCTTTTTCAGGTTCAGGATTTCCGCTGCTGTCTTTCCGGAGGAATTTGCCATAGCGTTATTCATGGCCACATAATTCTTGTACTCGCTGTCCGTCATGATTCGGACGAACTCGCCCGGCACCAGCGACGGGTCCCACCGTGCCTGAAGCACTGCCCCTGTATAGCGAATGCCGCGATACTGACTGAATATGTTCTCCAGCAGTTCCTGCGTCATAAAAGGATTATACATATACAGCGATTGGCCGCCTTCTCCGGCTTCGATGGTGTCTTGTTTCAAGTTCACAGTACACACTATGCCGTCCACCATGGTTTCCCCGGCGGAGGTCGTTGTTCGGGACAGCAATTCCGATGTTAAAAGCACTTCATCGTTGTACCCGAAGTAACTGATTCCAAGCGTGTTGTCGTCGCCGAAGGTGGCAAACCCGCCTTGCAGTCCGGCCAAATATCCGATGGCTTCCCGGAGCGTGCAGTCCTGATTCCATTCCAGCACCGGATTCATTTCGGCTTCAAACGTTTCTTCGTCCACGATGATTCCCTTCGCCTGACACTGGGCCCGGATATCGTCATAGAACTGCTGGAAGGTTCCATTCTTCTGAGCAGGGATATACGGATCGTTCATCATCTGGAACCCGTCGAAGCACTGCAGCGTTACCGTGCCGTCGTTGTTGTTCTGCTGCTTGAATACATAAAAAGTACCGAGTATATCCCAGCCGTCTCCTTCCGGAACCGCCTCTTCTTCGGTACCTTCCCCATCCTCTGCAGCTTCCCCGTTCATCACGTCGTACAGGTTCAGCTCCAGAGCGTCCATTTCCGCTTCGGATTCCGCTTCCTCTGCTTCGGTTACATCTTCTTCCTCTTCATCCGTATCTTCGGTTTCTTCGGTATCCACGTCGCTTTCTTCGTCCGTGTCTTCGATGTGCTCGGTTTCTTCCCGGTCTCCGACTTCTGCTTCCAGCGTATCCGTCCGAGACTCTTCTTCCTCGCTCTCCATCGGCAGCACATAGAAATCTACCTTGTCTCCGTCAAAACTCTCCTTGTACGGTTTAATTACCGTGAATTCCAGCATACTGGATGCGGTGCTTCCAATCTGGAAGCCGTTGCCACAGGAACCGGTTACACTGACACCTGTAATCGATGATGCATTGTCTTTCTGCTCATCCGGGAGCTCTGCTCCGTTGATAATTACTTTTGTTCTGTATTTCATCCTGTCCCTTTCCCATTGTTGTCTATACTTCCGTTAACGTCACCGATACGCTTTTGTACATTCCGTTTGGGTACTTCTCCACTTTACGGTCGGACGGAAAGAACGTTCCGTTCTTCGCCTTCCCGGTCTGCGGATCCAGATACTGCGCAATAATGTAATTGTTCTTCAGCGTGGTTTCGTTGACTCCGGTATACGTGTTCGTCGCATTCAGCACGTTCAGCAGCTCCTGACCTTCTTCCGGATTGAGTCCCGTCCACTCCAGTTCCAGCGTGACGATGTTGGAGCGCACGTTGGTGTACACGTACGTGCCGGAATTGTCTCTGGATTCGTTGTTGTTCGCCGTTGAGTTCAGATTCTTCCGCACCTCTCCATAGGTCACATTAACCGAGGTCGGATGCTTCATTCGGCTCGGGCTGTTTACCTGCGTGTCTCCGTCGTAGTATACCGGGGAGAAATACGCATAATACTTTCCGTCCGTATCTTTGAAGGTTGAGTACGTGGTTTTAACGGCCGGCTTGTCCCGGTACTGAATTTTGTAGAAGTACGGCTTCGAGCTGTTGTTGTATGTGTACTTATACATCTTTTTCTTTTTGCCCTTCCGGAGGCTCTTCGGCTTGCTGTATGTGACAGTTCCGGCAAGGCAGTACCTCACCTCGACCGTCCGTTCTACGCCGTCAATCTGCCGGACGGCAGTCGCCGGGATGGTGGTGCCGGCAATCTCCACGTTTGTCTTGCTCTGCTTCCACTTCCCGGCGGTTCCACGTTTGCCGCCCTTTGCGCTCTTACTGTACTTCACTTTTTTTGCTGATGCTCTCACCGGCGCTTTCAGTTTGGTCCAGCTTCCGGTGGAACCCCAGCCCCAGCTCGTCACGGTTCCACCCTTCCGGATTTCCTTCACGCCGGAGCCGGCTAAGAAAAACAATTGTGTTTCTGTCATGTGTTCCTCCTTACACGTTCAGCGGACTGGTTCCGAACATGAGCGTCTGGTTGTTGATGTAGCGGACAGTGCTCTGCGCAATCGTCTGACCGTCCAGGTTGATTACCAGTGTCACATTTCCGCCGCTGCTTCCCTTCATGTTCTGCATTGCGGCCAGTGTGCTGTCCAGTCTGTCCCAGAACGGCGTCAGCGGAACAATGCCTTCCGGCCCCGCTTCCCCGGCGCCAATCAGTGTGGCTCCGTCCACGATACCGCCTTTCGCGTACCAGTTCACGCCGAAGGACGGCAGAGACCCTTTCCCGCCGATTCCATACGGCGCTTTTCCGCCGCTCACGGAAATGTGAGGAATCTTCAAGTTCAGGATGCGCCCCAGGTTGAATGGGAACATTCCTTTGATTTTCCCGATGATTCCCTTGAGGGTTCCGGATGCTGCTTTTATCGGCGAAAGAATTGCCGTCTTCACTCTGCCGAATGTCGCTTTCACGGATCCGACCAAGCTATTGAAGTTCACGGAACTTTTGATTCTCGCCACGATGGACTTCACGCCCGATGCGGCAGATTTAAACGGTGATGTGATGAACTTGCCTACCTTCGAGAATGCGCCCTTTACGGCACCTCTTATTGCGCTTCCGCCCTTTACGATGCCCGCTTTCAACGCATCCATGGCATACATTCCTTCCAGTCGCAGTGTCTGGCCGAATGATTTCAGTCCGGACCCGATTTTCTTGATTGCGCCCTTCCCCAGGTTTGCCCAGCCGAACGCACTCCATACGTCCCATATTGCGCTGAGAATCGCCGGAATGTTGGCTATAAGTGTCGGAATCGCCTGCACCAGTCCTTTGGCCAGTGTCCAGATGATTTTGGCAGCTGTTGCCAGCACCATGGGCACGTTGTCGTTAATCACGTTGGCAATATTGCTGATAATCTTCGGTGCGGTGGCAATAATCGTTGGCATTGCCTGAGCAATTCCTTTGGCCAGATTCACCAGCATTTGCATTCCGGAATGAATCAGTTTCGGCGCGCTTGCCCGAATTGTGCCGGACAGGTCCAGCATTCCCTTGAATGCGTTCTCGATGATTCCGCCGCTTCCTTTCATGGAATTCGCCATGGAGCTCAGCAGGCCCTGCATGCTGCTGATCAGCATTGGGACACCCTGACTGATGAATGTACCTATCGCACTGGGCAGTGCTTTGAACACGTTCCCGACTGCCGGAATTAAGTTCCCGAACAGCCAGGTTGTTGTGGTCGTTACCAGTCCTTTCATGGATGCGCCCACATTCTGCCCGAGTGCTATGTTGCCCATGAAATTGCTTGCGGCTGCCTTCATGGCATTAAAGGACCCGGACAGTGTCGTCTTTGCTTCCTCTGCCGATGTTCCGGTGAGTTTCATTTCCTTCTGGATTACATGGATTGCGCTGTACACATCAGACAAGTTGCTGATGTCGTACTTCTGCCCGGAGAGCTTGCTTGCGTCCGAAAGCAGCCTCTCCATTTCGGACTTTGTACCGCCGTAGCCCAGCTTGAGATTGTCCAGCATCGTGTAGTTCTGCTTTGCGAAGCCCTGGTAAGCGTTCTGGATATCTATGATGCTGGTGCCCATCTTGTTGGCATTGTCGGACATGTCCGTGATTGCCACATCCGCTGCAGCTGCTGCCTTCTTCGTGTCGCCGTTCAGCGATTGAAGCAGTGCTGCAGAAAAGGATGTTGCCTGTTCCATGTAGTCGTTCGCAGATATCTGCAGGGTCTTATACGCGTTCTGAGCGTTCCGCTTCACGGTTTCGGCATCCTTCTTCCCGAACAGCGTTTCTACGCCGCCGATGGACTGCTCCAGCTTTGCGCCTTCGCTGATGGTCTTTGCCAGTGCGGTTCCGATGCCCGCCGCCACAATTGCCTTCTTAAAAGCGCCGGTGAATTTCATTCCGGTGGTTTTTCCTCCGGAGTCTCCTTCATTTCCCAGCTCTTTCCCAAGCATGCCTTTAATTCCTTTGGTGGTCGGAATTACCTGCACATAGGCCTGTGCCAGAGTGGTTCCCATTACTTCTCACCTCCGTATCGTGCCTTCATAAAATCTTCCTTGCTCTCATACACTGCGGTATTCCCGTGTCCCTCTGCCTGATTGTTCGTGCTGTTCTCAAACAATTCCGCAGTGATTGACTGCGGATAATCCGCTCCGATGAGAGCCGCATGAATTGCCCGGGTTTCGTCGGCGATTACCGCCAGCAGTAAATCCTTCCGGTCCCCTCGAACACCATGCATTTTCTGTCCTAATCTTGATTCTTCCCTCAATCCAGAGAATAAGGCAGCCACCACCCGAAGGGGCAACTGCCTGTAATCAAAGATTCCATATGTTTCTGCCAAGTCGCAGATCAGAAGTCTTTCATCGTCCCGGATTACTCTGGTGAGGGTTATCAGTTTTTTAATTCGCCGTCCTGAAGCTCGAAGATTTCCTGCAGCGTTTCCAGCATTGCGGTGGCGGATACGCGGCCCCCATCGCCTCGAATATGCTCTTTCAGCGCTTTGTACTGTTCCGTGCCCAGCAATCTCTTGTAGGCGCTCACAATCTTTCCGGTGTTCTCTTCCCCTTCGTCCAATGCGGCCAAATCTTCCAGCAACTCGTAGTCGTCCAGATTCTCGTCCGGGATTTCCACTTCAAATCCGTTTTTCAGTGTCTCTTTGATCATGCTCTTGATTCTCCTTATTCATAGTACATGTAGAACGGTCTGCCCTCGGCATCCGGAAGTGCGGTCACCGTCACTCCGTATCCCATGGCTTCGTCTCTTTTGTACTCAATGTCCCCGGTATCCGAGATTTTTCCGCACGGAATAACTTCACGGCACTTTCTGCCGTCGTTCAGTACGGTATCGATTACCCACGGTCTCTGCGGAAGTTCCGCGGAGCTTCCCTTGATGGTAATTTTATTCCCGGTTACGGTTACGTTGTCTTCTCCGTAGTACGTTTTCAGCACGTTCTCATTCAGAATCTCAATCATCGTGAATTCATAAGTCGCTTCATAGTCCTTCTGAATTGTGGCCACGGTGTTTCCTCCCCAGTCCTTGACGGATTCGGAGTCTCTTGAGATTTTCTTTTTCACGCCGTCTTCCGATACGGTGCCCAGACACTCGAAGCCGGTCAGCTCCCCGGTTGCGGTTGTGGGCACTGCTGCCTCTGCCCCGCCAATCCAGATGGCGCCCTGCACGCTCGGTTTAACGGTAGAAATGTTCTTCACATTGTTCGCCATATTGTTTCTCCTTCCTATTCGCAATAACTAATGTTATAAATCGCCTGATATCGATACTGCTTCGTGGTGGTGTCGGTAAAATTATAATCGCTGTTCAGGCTTACGGATCCGATTCCCCGGAGTTCGGCCAATTCGTCCATGGCCGCTTTCACCGTCTCATTCAGTTCCGCTGCCTTCTGCAGGGATTCCTCCACCGACTGCAAAGCGATGGTGGCCGACTTGATGCAGTTGTACTCTCCGGATCCGGTCTTTTCCATCACCACGTATGGAGTGCTGTCCATCTTCTCCGGATATTCCATCAGAACCGGCACCGGCTTTAGTTTCTCGCTCAGGTATTTAATCACTGTTTTCTCAATCATTATTTTCCTTTCGCGGCGCCCATTGCCTTCACCAGTGTGTTGTTCTTCATGTTGTCGTAATAACCTTCATCGTCTGCCGGGTATACTGCAGCACCTCGTCTTTCCGGATAGTTCCGGTTCTCCACTGCAAAGTGTTCTCCGGCGGCTGCCTGAATCTGCTGCGCATACGATACGCATTCTTCCTGCAGTTCACTGCTTCTCAGCAACTCCCGAACCCCGGAGGTATTCAGCTTAATCTTTACGCTACTCATACCGTTCCACCTGTACTTTCTTGTTCCACCTCAGCGGCATCATGTCCTCAATTCCTTCAATCGGTTCCCCGAATGTCCGGAATTTCTTTCCGAAGAATTCCACCTTGCGGTCCTTCCAGTCGTGGGTATCCCCTTTCGGTATGGCCAGCGTGTACACCAGCTTCTTCCCGGTAATGTTCAGCGTGTCCAGAACTTCCGTGGATGTCGGTTCTCCCACCAGCACATCCGGAACAACCTCCGGCAGCTCATCGTAGATTGGACGGTTGAATTCGTCCGTGCCGACTCTGTTTTTTTCGTACAGAATCACATCTATTCCATGGAGTCCTCTGCCCATAACGATATTCCTTTCATCTGCTGACGCCGAAGTCCCAATCTGGCCAGTTCGCTCTTCTTAATGAAAAGTCCACCCCCGGGCACCAAATACGTGCCGGAGATGGAATATCCCATAGCTGATTCTGCAAACTGAGACACCGGCTCCTGATTGGTGGATGTCATGAGCGTTCTGGCCACCACATCCACGGTCACCGACTTCGCCACATCCGCAAGATACGGTTTTCGCCGGATCATCTCGTCCAGGTCTTTTCCCACCTTGTCCGCTTCCATCCGAAGGGAAGAAGCAATCACCGGCAAAAGTGCCTCTGCTCTCGCCTCCTCCTCGGTGCTTAGATTTCTCCACAGTGCTTTGATGTCCTCAACCTCTGCAAAATTATTCATCGGTCTTCACGTCCTTTTCCGCTGCGCTTGTGCAGCGTTTTTCGTTTTTCTGCTGCTTTTTTGCAGCGGGTTTCTTCGGTTTACTCTCTTTCTGTTCTTCCCAGTCCTCTCCGGAGCACACCGAAGCGGTCTCCACGACCGCCCCGGTTCTGGTATTCACGTACTTAGGCATTGTTCTTAACCCGTGCGAAGGACTTCTCGTCCAGGATTCCCCAGCCGAGATATACCTCTGCTCTCAGATAAACCTGGTTGGAGCCCTTCAGGTCTACACCGGTATTATCCGGATCGCCGTATGGAATTACCTCCAGCGGGATCTCCTTCGCATAGCCCCACTTGAACATGTTGGCGAAATCGCCCACGATTACCTGGTCCGTATTTCCAACTGCAACGGTTCTGTTGAAGTCTACCAGCAGACCGTTCACGGTTCCCGGGTTTCCGCCCCAAGCCAGATCCGGATACAGTCTCTCGCCCGCAGTAGTCTTCAGTGCAGCCAGTGCCTGACGAACTGCCGGAGTTGCAGCCATTCCGGAAATGTCTCCTTCGGAGCCCTCTACCAGGGCAATAGCTGCCTCGATATTGTCGTCCACCTTAGCGGCTACATAATCCACGGTCTGGGTAACTGCCTTATCGAAGCAGTTGTTTCCAACCACATCGGAAGCAGTGCCGGTTCTCGGGTTGAAGCCGTGGAATGCGGCGATGTCGAGACCTCTTGCCACCTTCTTTGCAAATCCATCGTTAAATGCCTGCAGAATATTCAGCTGAGCCTCCTCGGTAGCCGTCATAAACTCATCGGACACACGTGCGCCATACTCAAACTTAATCGGTGCGATTACAATCGGGGTGATCGTCAATCCACCGTGGGTCTTCTTTCCGTTCTCTGCTACGATATCCACGTCCGCATCCAGAGAGAAAGTGAATTCTTTGTTTCCGTTGAAGGATACCGGAGTCTGCCCGGACAGCATTGCCAGGGAAGAGTGTCCTTTAACCTTCGTTGCCAGATCTGCTACCAGTTTCGGGTCAAACAGTGTTCCTTTAGTTCCAATTGCCATATCTTATTCTCCTTTCATTGCCTGCAGCATATTTTTCAGTGCTGCATTTTCTTCATCTTTCGCCGTCGATTCCGGATTGTAGTTGATGCGCTGCACCGAAGTGCTGCCGACAATTCCCTTCAGCGCCTCTGCATCCTTTCGAATGTCCTCTTCCGTCTCTCCGGTCAATCTATTTGCAAGGCCGGCATCCAGGCCAAGTTCTTGTGCAATTCTCGTTTTTACCGAGTCGGACTCGTATTTCTGCACTTTCGCCTGAAGCTCCTTGATTGTCTGGTCGTTGGTGCTTCCGGTACTCTTTGCCTTTTCCAGCTCTTTGCCTAATTCAGTGATCCGATTCTCTTTCTCTGTCAAAGTGGTCTTGATGGAATCGTAATCTGCGTACTTCTGAGTGAACTCTTCCTCTACGGTTTTTCGCTCACTGGCTCTCGCCTTCGTGACGCGGTCGCCGATGACTGCGTTCAGCGCTTCCTGTGTTGTAATTGGTTTAAATTCTTCCATGTGATAATTTCCTTTCTCCACTTAACCCGGTGGGACGGTAAAAAATGTATTATAAAAGACAGCCTATTGTGGCTGCCTTTTTATAATCTAATGATATAATTCCCATGTACTTTACATGGAAGGAGGTGATAAAATGTCAAAGCCTATCAAGCCCGGCACGGATAATCAGCCGGCCGGTACCTACCACGAAACGGGAAAAGATGGCCGAAAGCTGAAAACCGGAAGAACAATTCACATCGATTCCGGTGACCGTTTGCCGCCAACTCAAAAACCCGGCCGTGGCTGGAAAAAATAATTTCAAAATGCAGCTGTGTTCTTCACAGCTGTATTTTTCTTCTGCTAAAACAGATTGCCCAGCCTAATAGGTTTAATTGAATCCAGCTTTCGGCATATTTTTTCCCGTTTTCGTCGTACTTTGTAATGTAATGATGCATTTTATCCTCCTAATATGTTACTTTCTGCTTTCTTCTCGTCTTGTCCTCATGGCAAACCCAGAATGCCAGTGCCACGCTCTCGGTCAGCGTAACATCCACTCTGTCCTTTATGGACCGATAGCCGAAACCTCCGGAGGAACCGATTGCCCGGTGTTCGCAGTTGGCCACGGACTGCTTCAAGCTCTCCTGATTGCAATGGCAAATGCTGCCTTCGAACAGACACTGCTCAAACAGTGAGTTGGCCAAAATGACCTCCCGCACAGTCGGCAGAATCACGCCCTTTACACGGTTCTCTTTCAGCTCTTTTTCCAGAATCTGCTGTGCGCCGTTGGCGCCGTCCACGATAATCTTCCGCGGCTTCATGTCCCGAAGGTAATTAATCAGCCAGCCGTTTCCCTCCCTGGTTGTTCGGCAGTCTACGGCCTCCACGAACACTTTTCTGCCGGCTGTTTTTACGGCAATAGACAATGTTACGGTGGTGCTGTCGTGGCTGAATTTCACCGCGGCATAGATATCGCCCACCAGCTTCGGCAGCCTCTGCACGGCCAGCTCCGTCCATTCCTTTTCGGTGATGGCCGACTTCTGGTTGTACCGAAGCCACAAGCCCAGTCTCTGAATGTTGAAATCCGTCTCGTCCGGGCCAATCTCGTCCGCAACGGATCGCTCGGTAAAAACAGTTCCCAGTGATGGGTTTGTCTCGTACCACAGTTCCCGGTCGGTGGGCTCCGACATTTCCGGAACGGACCATTCCGCCCAGCCGGTATTCTGTGCCCGGCCACTGATGGCCGATTCTCGCATTTTCTGAAAAACGGTTCCGGAAGATACCGGCGTCGGTGGCGTTCCGCAGAAAACGGTTTGCGGATTCTTTGAAGATGTAACGATGTATTTCAGCGCGGATTCTTGGTCGTCGGTATATTCCTGTGCCTCATCCACGACCAGCAAGTCATATCCTTCGCCCAGTCCGCCTTTGCTGGATCTGGTTCGGAAGTTCACTCTTCCGTCCTGCTTCAGCATGGTAATCTGTTCCAGTCCGAACTGTTTCAGTGTCTTGTAGTCTTCTCCCTCTTTCAGTCCGGTCTTTGCCATCAGCATGCAGAGCCGTTCCCATGCGGAATGAGATGTTGGTGTTCTGTGCGCCGTGTGGAGAATGCTCTCTCCGTTCATGATTCCGTAAAGCTCCCGCATTGCCACAACTTCGTTCTTTCCGTTACGGCGGGGGACGGAATACCCGTATTTGGTATGTGTCCATAATCCCTCTTCATTGTATGCCATCATGTCGCACAGAAGCAGCTCCTGCCATTCCTGTGCGGTCTTTCCGGTACTGTTATATATTCTGACGGCTTCCGTTCCGTGGGTTTCTCGGTATGGAAGCACCAACGACTGAGTGGGAGTCTGACGGCCTTTTCTTTCTGTCATGTTTTCCCCTCTGCAGTAAATTTTTCTACGAAAAAACCGCCCGAAGGCGGCTTAATATCATTTCTACATAAACAGGCTCCATATCTGATCCGCTTCCTTCAGCGTTTCACACACTTTCCGGATGGTGCTGTTCTCTCTCAGATAATCAATTCCCTGCGGTGTAATCTCCAGGCTATCATAGCCCACCGTGACGATTTCATCGCTCCAATCTCGGATAATTATTCCCTTTATGAAATTCTGTTCCTGCATCATGCCGATGGTTTCTATCAGTTGTTTTTCCTCCACCGGATAATCATCGGACATCGGTATTATTTTCTCGCTATCGCTGGTCAATCCCTTATATTTCCGATATAGATATACAAGAATCTTGGCCACGATTGTGTAGTAATCATTTTTTGCCATTTTATTTTTTCTCCTTATTGTGCAAGGCAATCTGCATCATATTTTCACTTTCTTAATCAGCCACGCCATTATGTCTGCTGAATTCTTCAATGTCTCCTGCGCCTTCTTCATCTGGCTGTTTTCTTTGATGTAATGGATTCCTGCCGCTGTTATTTTCATATCCTCTGCGGGGGATGAAATAATCAACTCATTTCCCCACGCCCTGGTGACAACTACTCCTGTGATGAGTCCCTCTGCCTGTGCCATATCTAGTATTTCTGCAAAATATTGTTCATTGCCGGCACACTGCCGTACCGTACTGTTAAAAACATCTTCATCAAAAACGATTTCGCGCTTAAGGCATGCATATAGGTATATCAGCAGCTTATATAGAATCGTATCGTAATCATTCTTCGCCATTCTGCCTCCCCCTTGTTCTTTTTCATCCTGTTCTTTGGCCAAACATATGTATTAGAAAACCGCCCGAAGGCGGTCTCTTAATGTCTGTCTAAATAATCTTTCACTTTGATCATGTACTTGTTATCTGCGATATACTCAATCCCTTTCGGAGTAATCATCGTTGCGGATGTTAACTGAGGCTTTTCTGTCCCTCGCATCGTCTCTGAATATGAACCTGTTACATATCCTTCTTCATGCAGTGCTCTGATAATATATTCTGCATACCGCTCCGGGAGGTCTCCGATGATTTCCATCAGCTTGTCACTATCCACATCTTCGCCGGTTTTCAGGCATGCATACAAGTACTTTAAAATTTTGCATACGATTACATGATAATCATCTTTTGCCATTTTAGTTTTCTCCTTACTATGTAAACGTGAAACTCACTTCGTCAAACAAATCGTTGATTGATTTTCCGCTGTAAAATTTATCATTCATAACATCTTCTACACTGTTGTACTCTTTTACAGTTTCTCCATGCCATGCTTGATATGTTGGTATGTAGTTGTAAACGGTTGAAGTTACTCCAGATGGTTTCCCATTATAAGTAAATATTATGTCATTGCAACAATCGGCTACTATGTTCTCTAGCTCTCCTCTAGTCATAAAATATCACCATTGTCCCTTCGTTCTTGCTCAGTTAATTCGCGTGTAGTTTTATTTTTCAATCTTCCATTCTCATCCCATTCATAATCATGTGCATGTTCTCCATGTTCACCATATGGATGTGTTCTTGAATTACCATGATTTGTTGTATGTATGTCTTTTTCTTTCATTCCATCATTATCATAAAACCCTCTTGCATCAACTGTTCCATCATTTAAAGTGTGATCAATCACTTCATTTGCTTTTGCTTTTTTCGGTGTATTTGCATGCCCCATAATAACCTTCGCTACTCTTATTGTATTGCTTTTCCTTGTTTTTTCAATCTTTTTTTCTCTATTTTCTATCTTCTTTTTTCTTCTATTTACTCCATCATTTCCAGACTCATATAACAACCGTTCTCGTTGCTTTCTATGTGTTTCCTCTAATTCATTCTGATCTGCTAGAATTTCATTTGCCCTAGCAATTCGCGCTTTCTTCTGGTTCTCATATTGCTCTTTTGACCACACATCAGTATAGCCTTTATCCGTTTTTGCTGTTACAACGCACGTGCAATTATCATGTTTTTTATAGACATCTTTTGGTTCCTCTCCATACTTATAGGTCCCTTCCAGTTTGGAACACCAATCACAACATCCACCTATGGCTTCTCTTGTGATTGTTTCCGTCAATCCTACGTTTGCTCTGATTTCTGCATTCTCTTTTACGAAATCATCATATGCTCCAATCAGAATATTCTCAAGCGCTGCGGGCTTCAATTCCTTGCTATCGTTATTATCAGTTCCCCGCTTCATCTTCTTCTCCTTCTGCGCGCATGCTATTATTTACAACCATGTTGAGATAACTCTGAATCTGACCTTCCGGATACCGAATTGTTTTGACCTTGATATTGATATTCTTTTTCCTGTCTGACTCTTTCATCGTTTTAACTGCTATATCGTTCATCTGATTAATCACGCTTTTCAGGAATGGTACCAGTACCGCCTCTGCAATATTCCAATACAGCTTTTCATCCGGAAGATTCTTTGGCTTCATAACGTCTGTAACCGATGAACCCGCAATAGATACCATCTTTCGGATGTACAATGCACAATCTCGCTCAGTTAATTTTCCCGCTTCCAGTTTTTTCTTGTATGACCGAATTTGCGGATCTATTACAACTTTCTGGCCAAAAGTCTTATTCAATTTCTCCAGCAGTTCCGGTGCCACGTCTTTCATTCTTAATCTTCCTCAATCTTTCGAATTCCAGTGAGATCTCCCATCATTTCTTCATCCACATAGCCCTCTACCGCCTGATTCAGCTTCAGCACTCCGTCCCCGATGGAGCTGAGCATAGATGCATCCGGCTCGAAGATTGGCTCCCATGTGGCAATCGCTTTGCACGCAATATTCCGGGTATACATATGTTCGTCTCTCAGACATGCGGCCAAGTACCCCGCATTCCGGAACCCCGAACCAAAGGAACGCTGTGCTGCTCTTGCGGTCAATCTCAAAGAATCATGCGCCGCCTTGATGGCATCGGCACTGGATGGGTTCGCCGTTGGGAATCCCAGGTCGTCCAATGTAAGCCCAGTCTCTCCAGCGAACATGGAGGCGAACATCTTGAGATGGTCCGTGTGCGGCGTCATGGACTGCTGCATGAACTGGCCAAAGGTTGGCTTGTCTCCGTCCTCGTCCTTTGTGATTGTAATCAGCGTGGCCATGGTGGCTCTCCACTTATCCGTAATCTCGTTATCCTCTGACAGCCCGGTCACCCATTTCTGCGGATATGAAAAGAACTCGGCAGAAATCTCCGAGCGCTTCATCGTACGTATTGCAGAGCTCATCAGTGACATGCACGCCCTGCTGATTCTGGAATGGCCAAAAGGTCTTTTTGCTCCCGGTCTGTAGATCACCGGCACCAGCAGCGGATAATTTACTACGTGCCGGATTCGCATTGCTCCTGCCTCCCCTTTGTGGTACACCAGCGTTTCGTTCGGCAGAAAGTACGCCTCAGTCAGCACCGTTCCATACTCGTCTCTTTCCATGACGGCATATCCTTCTTTAAGCAGCCCGGTGACCGTGTCGATGATTCCGGTGGCATTTGCCCCGTCTATCACCTGCATCAACGGCGCTTCATTTTTCTTTTCCGCCGGCTGAATGTAGATGAACGCACATCCGGCAATCATTGCCGACAGCTCTGCGGACCGAAACAGGATATCCGGATTGTTCATCTGGTAGATTTCATTCATTGCCAGAATATCGTTTCGAAACTCATTGAACACCACCCGATCCGCCAGGGAATCCACCGCCTTGGCACACCACCCCAGACTGGAATTGAACGCCCGCAGTTCCGGTGGCGTACTGATGCCGAAGTCTCTGGTATAGTTCTTCATGTCGTAGTATTTGTACCGGAGATTCACCCGCTGCCTTTTCTGGTTCAATTTTCTCCGAAGGTATTCCATACCCATGTAGTCGCTCATTCTTTTCCTCCAAAAAATTTTTTCTTGTTCTCGCGCCGATCCGATTCAGCGAGAAATATTCGTAGTGACGGCGTGAAGTTCCGGCCGGGGGCCCCCGGGGTTACCC
>JAFEHB010000581.1_pt1 | contig 23117 bp, 28 predicted proteins | sample 9267121 | NCBI WGS metagenome assembly JAFEHB01 (sample SAMN17103336, study PRJNA684904) | human gut metagenome | isolation source: diarrhea sample from child under the age of five | host: Homo sapiens | place: South Africa: Mafikeng, Mafikeng Provincial Hospital | collected 2019-09 | reverse complement strand
GGTCGCTCAATCTAGCGGCATGAGCGCTTTCGTACGGAAAAACGTCAGCATCCCCAAAAGAGCATCGGAAATTGGGCAGCCTGAGCATCGGAAGCGCGCACGCTTTTTGAGCGGCTAGCCCTCACGCATGAGGGCATGGCGGACGCGGCGGGACTCGCCACGGAACTGGACGAGCCTCCCGCGGTGGACGATGCGGTCGATCACGGCGGCGGCCATTCGATCGTCCCCGAACACCGACCTCCCCACCTGCTGAGCCCCCAGGTTCGTGGCGATCGCCGCCGACCGCCGCTTGTAGGCGTCGGCAAAGGCCTGGAAGAGCAGCCTCGCCCCGTCCGCGTCGAGCGGGAGAAACCCGAGCTCGTCGATGACGAGCAGGCGAGCCTTGCCGATGAGCGCGGCCTCCCGGCCGGGCTTCCCGTCGTCGTGGGCGCGCCTCAGGCGCATCACGAGCGAGAGCGCCGTGAAGAAGCGCGCCTCGAGCCTCCTCTCGCACGCCAGCGTGCAGAGGGCCGACGCCATGTGCGTCTTGCCGGTGCCGACGTCTCCCATGGGCGCGAGATCCTCACCGTGCCCGGCGGAGTCGAGTACGAGTAGCGACTCGCGCCTCATATCCTCCGGCTATGACACGGCCGGCCGTGTCATAGCCGTCGAAGGTCTTGGGCGCCGGCGGCCCGCAGCGCCTGAGCGGCGCCGCGCGCTTCGAGGCCTCGCGCCCGGCCCTCTCTGCCTCGAGGTGGCCCGCCAGGTACTCCACCCGCTTCGGGGCGCCGAGCCCCGGACGCTCCTCCAGGACGGCGGTGGTGGGCGAGCACGGCCTCCCGGCCTCTGCGATATGAGGGCGACGCACTGCCGGTCGTTCGAGTGCGGAAGCGTCGCGACCGGCAGCCTGGGGTCGAGGGCCCTCCCGCCGACCGCGGCGCGGAAGTTCCCGAAATCGGCCTGGCAGGTGCCGGGCGCCCACTCGAGCTCGAGGTACCCCTCTCCGCCCGCCGCCGCCCGGGCGAGCCTGGACTCGCGGGCGAACCTCCGCGCGGCGGAGCACGAGCCGGCGTAGCCGCGCTCGGCGACGAGCCTGTCGTAGATCCGCCTGGCGGTGCGGCGCTGCTTCCTCGGGGCCCCGGGGTCGGCCTCGGGGACGCCCGCGACCCATTCCTCGTTGCCCTCGAGCGCGGGCCTGCCCCTCCTCCGGGGCATCGGCGCGGCGGGCGACATGTCCTCCATGTCGGCGTACTTCGCCACGGTGTTCCGGCTCACGTGGAGCATTCGGGCGGCCTCGGACCTCGAGCGCCCGGCGGCATCCATCGGCCGCATATCGTTCACTGTGTCCAGGGGCACGGTCATCTCCCCCGTCCTTCCCGGGCGGGCTCGCCAAAGCGACCGCCCGGAGAAACCGTACGGCGAGGGCCGCGCCCCCGGTCCCCCGGGCGCGGCCCTCTTGCTTAAACTGCTCATTTTTTCGTGCTCACGGTGCTCGTTTCCCAGTGATCGCTCGGACCACTTCTTAGTGAACATCAACAGCAGGCCACCGCCCCCACCAGCCTGACCAGCGAGTCGAACGAGGGGAACACCTGGACCACCCTCGTGCGCCGCTTGATCTCACAGCTCATCCTCTCCTGCACGTTGTTGGTGCACACCCACGTCGCGTGCTCGCGCGGGAAGTCGAGGTAGGCCAGGGCTGAGGTCCCCGCGTTGTCTCTGCTTTCGATCGCCTCGACCTCCCTGGCCGAGGAGACCGAAAGCAACATGTCGCATATCGCCGAGGCGAGCGCGGTGTCGGTGCACGACCAGCGGCGCACGACGTCCTCGGGGAAGTAGCTGCCCTCCCTGAGCTTGGGTATCCTGAGCGTCACCGTGCCGACGCGGGTGTCGAACCCGCGCTCCCGGTAGCCGTTGCGCAGCACGCCCAGCTCCAACGCCTGCTCGTCCATCACCGCGTTGAGCAGCCCCTTGAGCATCGAGCGCATCGCGGCGCTGATGTCGATTGCTCCGTTGGGCCTCGCGCCGGCCGCGGCCAGTGCCTCCTCGTGTAAAGTCTCCATTGCGGCCGTCCCCTCTCTCGAACTGTCTGTGTGGTAACCCACGATTCTAGGAGGGCGGCCGCGCCCCTGTGGGCGCGGCCGCCTGGCCGCTTACACCAAGTTTTGGGACGCGTCCCGTTCATCGGTTTCCCATCATGATCCACGATTACGCCTTCTCGCACATTGGTGCCCGCAAGGCGCACAAGTGCCAGCGCATCCAATACCGATGTTTATGCCGACGAGGGCATGTCATGCTTGGTCGAAACATCACAAGAAAGCAGCATCCCTCCCTTTCTTTGCGTCGGACATATGATGCATTTGCCATATGATCGGCACGCTCAGCGATCAAGTAACCACCTCATGGTTAAGCGCCATTATTATGTTTGCTGACGAGAATTGAAGGAAAGGTGGACAAAATGTACCCCTTTCCATTAAAATTGCCCAGTATGAAGTTCAAAGAGTACATAGATCGAACCCACGTGTTCACCGTTTTCCAGCTTGTCGAGAGCTGTGGGATGTCCGACTCGTCTGCGAAGACGACGCTCAGGCGCGCCGTCGCCGCCGGGCAGATCGAGAGGGCAAGGCGCGGGGTTTACGTTTCTAAATCGGGGCGATTCGCCGCAGCGGAAGTCGATTCGTTCGAATTGGTGTGTTCGATTGACCCCAAAGCTGTCATCTCATTCCATTCCGCGCTTGAGGTTCACGGTGTCGCCCACAACGTAGGGAGCGTCTGTCAGTTCAGGTCAGCGTCCATAAAAAGTGCGTTCGGGTATTCCGGCGTCTCATACATCCCGTTCCCTCTCGCAAACAACCTCTCGATCCAATCGATGCGCGGCAGAGGCGGCCTGCGAACCACAGTGACGACGCGCGAGCAGACCATCGTCGACTGCCTCAGCCACCCCGACCGTTGTGGAGGCATCGAAGAGGCCTTGATGTCGATTTCGTTGTTCCCCTACGTAGACGCGGAGGCACTGAAGGAGCTCGTCTCCGATAAATCCGCGTCGCTCGCAGCGAGGACGGGCTGGCTGCTCGAACGAAAAGCAAACAAGTGGCGCATCCCCTCTGATGTGCTTGACGAGTTCGAGAAGATGGCGAAGGGCGGGCCCTTCAAGCTCGACAAGGATTCGACTAAGTCGCGCGGCTGGTCGCGGCGATGGAGGCTGTGCCTGCCCGAGAAAGAGGAGGAAGTCGGAGAATGGCTGCTATAGACACAAGCGGATTCCAGCCGAGGACGCTGGACAAGGTCGAGCGACTTCTCGACCTGCTCGACGAGATGCAGCGGCACCCCGACCTGAAAGGGAAGCTCGCCATGCACGGCGGCACCGCGATAAACCTCTTCATGCTGGATATCCCGCGTCTTTCGGTCGACATCGACATTTCCTACGTCGGCGCGCTGGCTAGGGAGGAGATGCTGAGGGAGCGACCCTTTATCGAGCGTGCCATCGAGGAGGTGGGCAGAGGGCAGGGATACGATGTGTCTGCCGGCGACGGGGGCCATGCGGGCAGGACGTTCGTGCTCCGCTACCGCGGCGACTGGGGAACCGACCACGTGAAGATCGACTGCATATACATGAACAGGTCCCCGCTGTTCCCAATCCGCTCCAGAAGCTGCCCCCTTCGCCCCGATGTCGGCGTCCCCATGTTCGAGGATGCCGAGCTTGCGGGTGGCAAGGTCAAGGCCTTCTTCGACAGGGTAAAGATAAGGGACCTCTACGACATATCGAACCTCAAGGCGCACTTCGACGCTACGGGCGATCCCGACGGTATCGTTCACAAGGTGCTCCTTTACTACGCATCCGTCTCCGCATGCTTCCCGAACGAGTTCGAAGGCCGGAGCAAGCGGTTCGAAGATCGACAGAGGGACCTCGAAGACCAGCTGCTGCCAATGCTGCATTCGAGGGATGAGGTGCCGACGCTGGCAGGCTTGATGGACAACGCGGAGGGGTTCACATCGGCCTACATTCTGCCTCGAGACGACGACGAGAGACTCTATTTGGAATTGTTCGCCAAGGGGGAATACCGCCCCGAACTGCTCTTCGGCGAGTGCAACATCGTCCGAGCCGCCGCCGCGAGCCCGGAAGCTCAATGGAAGCTCGCTAACTTGAAGAAGATGAAGCGATAGCGATATGCGCGGCAGAATGGGAATAGAGACTTCCTTAGTTATGGGGGCATAAATCATTTAGACGATAACGAATACCCCATAAACCTCTGATTTGACATGCCGACTCCAATGGAGATTGGAGCCGGCATGCGTTTATCCCAAGTGAGTAGACGCACGGTTTTTGTCCCCGAGGGCTGATCAGGAATCTTAGGGCCGATTGCCATTGTTTCGCAGTGCGTTCGTAGCCATCGGAGCCAACGAGAAGGACAGCCTGGACGATGAGAACAGGAAACTGATTTGACGGCCAAACGATAAGAAAGCCCGCACTCTGAGTGTGAACTGCCTCCCATTTCTTGGATACTGAACTGCACCCCAAAACTGCAGTGAACCCCTATAGTTGGACAGACAGTGTTCTGCCTCTCCTATAGGGGCCTTCTGCGTCAGGGGGTCTCATTTGCTGAGCGAGGACCACTCCGCCGAGTTCAAGCGGCACTTTGCGGACAGGTACGCCGACGGCGCGACCGTCGCGCCATGCCGCAACGCGAGCTCGGCCTCACGAAGCCGACCGCGAGGCTTTGGAGGGAGGGGACCGACCGAGGCGGCGCCGGGGCCATAGACGGGCCGAGGAGGTGCGACCGCTGCCCCCAGGGGCTCGAGCTCCGCGCCGCAGAGGCTTGCCTCCGCGGCGAGGGCGACCGCAGGGCCCTCGCTCTCGAGCACGGCGCGCGCAACGGCGCGCGGATACGGGACCGGGTGAAGCGGTACCGGGAGGGAGGCGACGACGCCCTCGGCGTCCGTCCGCCGGGGCGAAGGAGGAAGGGGCCCGCGAGCGAGGAGACCCTCGGGCAGCGGTGCGCCCGCCTCGAGATGGAGGCGGGGATCTTAAAACGAATGGCCGCCTCGGCGACGGACACCTCGACAGCGGGCGGAAGCACGAGATAGTGAGGTCGCTGAGGCGGGGATATCCGCTCTCAGCGCTCCCGGGGCTCATGGGGATGCCGCGTTCCGCCTACTGCTACCGCGAGGCGAGCCCTCCCTCCGACAGGCAGGCGGCCGAGCGGCCGGCCATAGCGGGGATATGCGAGAAATCCCGGTTCAGATATGGATACCGACGCGTTGCCGCCGCGTTGCGCAAGGCGGCCGGCTTCCGCATCGCCGACAAGACGGCGCTCAAGGTGTGTTTCGTCAAGTTAATTTGAGCAAAGGGGATGCGGACATTTCTCTGGACCGGCTATGCGGCTAGCTGGAGAGGGTAAGATTTCCTGGACACCAAGTTAAGGGCGAAAAGTGTTCAAGATGACCCGAAGAAGAAAGCGACACGACGGGCAGTCCAAGGTCTCGGCGGCAAAGGTGGTCCTGTCCGGGGAGATGACGGTCAAAGGCCTATCGGAGGAGCTCGGCATAAAGGACTCGACGCTGAGAAGATGGCACCGCGAATGCGAGGAGATGGGGGACGGCGCGTTCCCCGGAAACGGCTCCCCGAAGATCAACAAGGACTACGAGATCGTGAAGCTCAAGAAGAGGGTCGAGGAGCTCGAGCGCGAGAACGAGATACTGAAAAATTTCCGGGCCTTCTTGAGTCAAGACCATGCGTGAGGTTCGAGTTCCTCAAAGAGCATAGGGGCGAGATCGGCCCCATCAAGAAGGCATGCGGGCTGATGAAAGCCTCGAGATCCGGTTTCTGCGAGTACCTCGGCCGGAAGAAATCCGACGCCCAGATAGAGCGGGAGGCGCTCGAAGGGTTCGTCGCCGAGGCCTTCCATCGGCACAAGGGCCGCTACGGCTGCCGGCGCATCGGCCGCGAACTGCGAAAGAGCGGCGTCGCCGTGAGCGGGAGGCGCGCGCTCCGCACCATGCGGAAGCTCGGGCTTGCCGGAAAGGGCGCGACCCGGAAGCACCGCGTCCGGAAGAGGGTCGAGCCGGGGCCCTCGGCTGAACCCGGTGGAGCGCGCCTTCTCCGCGGGCGGGCGCAGCAGGCTTCGGGTGGGCGGCATCGCCACATGCCCACAGGAGAGGGCGGCTCTGCCTCGCGGCCGTGGTAGACGCCTTCTCCCGCAGGGTCGCGGGCCGGTCGACGTCCGAGCGCATCACCGAGAGGGTCGCGATCGACGCGATGGGGCAGGCGGTCGGCAGGGAGGGCCCGCCGGACGACGGCAGCCCCGCCTTCCATGACGGCCAGGGCGCGCGGCACGCCTCGCGCTCCCTCCAACGGCGCCTGGGATCGCATGGCATGGCCCAGTCGGCATCAAGGCCCGGCGCACCGCTGGAGGACGCGGCGGCCGAGTCGTTCTTCAAGACGCTGAAAAGGGAGATGGTGGAAGAGGGGAGCTATGGGACGAGGGATGGGGCCGAGCAGGACGTCTTCAAGTGCATAGGGCTCTATTGCAATAGGGCGCGCATGCATTCCGCCTTGGGCTACATGTCTCCGGTGGAATACGGGTGACGATACGCTTGAGGGTCCTTAAAAGAAGGTCCAGTTTCTCCTTCCCACTCCAAATCCTAACCGGATCGAATGGTCCAACTATTCGTCCGCACCCCCCCTTTTTTTACAAAAGCTCGCGAAGTCTTTTTGTCCAAAGCGCGAAAGTGCCGTTCTCGACGCATCTTCCGAAATCGTCGCACTCGCACCAGCAATCGGATCTTGCGATTGCAATCATCGAGGCCACGACCAGCTTCGCATCTGCTTTGGACACGTCCTGATCCACGATCTGCTCGGTATCGAGTTCCAACCCATGCTGCGTCAGAATATCGCTATAGCGCTTGTACTCAGGATATGCTTCCGCGAAGGCGTATACGTCATGTAGAAAATCGCGCTTTATATCCTCTATGGTTTGCAGCCACTCCTCATGAAAACCGTCGTTAGCCTTACCGTCTTCGAGCCCTCGGTTGACCTCTTCGACACTCGGCAGATTATAAAAAGGCAGCATCGCGAGGCCTTCCATCTCGGTTGGTCCGTCGTAGGTCTCGCCGACCTCCGGTCTCATCTCCGCGCAGCCGAATTCGCCGCCCAAATACCTCAATAGCTTTTCGAAACCTTTGGGATATGCATTTGAGCCTCCGTGCGAGCTGTGTCCGTCGAAGAGACTCCATTGTTCTCCGTCGGGCACTGGTGAATTGCAGTAGGTGAACCAATCGTTGCTGCCAAGGGCGGAGGAATGCCATGAGCGCATCGACTTGCGTTTTGTTCAATATCCCTGGTTCTCTCCCTGCTCCAAAAGACGCGACTGGCTGTGGCGGTAAGAGTAGGCCCCTCCGTCTTTGCTGATCTCGAAAGAGGAATATCCCTGAGAAAATCCACTTATGCTGAAGCTGAGCACGCCATCAGCGAATCCACGCATCGATCCTTCCGTTCTTTGGTTTCCCACTGCGTATATGCACTTGTATCAGAAATATGACCAGAAACACGATTGCCAGCTCTGCTGCAATCTGCTGTTTTCTTTTCATGCTTGTAGTCGTCTAACTTAAAAAAGGAGGCTGGGAATCTCCCAGCCTCCTAATGGCCTATTTCATCTGTTTGCCGCGATAGTTGTTCTTTTTCGCAACGACCAGCGAACCAAGCAATCCTGCCAAAGACAGTCCCATCAGGGAAATCCACAGCGCCGAATTCATCGGATCACCTGTCTGGGGTAATTGAGCCTGCGCACCGGGGCTGCTCGGCACATCCGGCTTGCTCGGCTGGTTCGGTGTGACAGGGGCTTCCGGCTTGCTCGGCACATCCGGCGTGCTCGGCACATCCGGCGTGCTCGGCTGGTTAGGAGTTTCGCTATCCTTGGTCCACTTACCATACAGAACGGTGTCCGTGTTCAGAACCGTACCGTCCGCATACGGAAGCGTACACCGTTCATCCGTGTACCAGCCATCAAAGCTGTAGCCCTGCTGAGACTTCTGCTGTGCCTTCGCCGTATAGGCTGCCCCGTTACGGATATAGTCATTCGCGGGGGGTGCTACATCGGTAGGATTATCTGTGCTGACCCACTGATACCGGATCTTGGCGGCCGATACATAGGTCATCCAGTCGGTCTTTCCTGTCCCCTTGCTCTGTCCAATGACCAGGCCCTTCGGCATTTTCCAGCTCGGGACGAAAACACCGTCCGCATCGGCCGTCGCTGCCGCAGCTTCACCGCCTGCGTCCGTCGTATAACGAACAAGCTGCGTACCAATTTCTGTATCCTCTACCGTGCGATCCTCGCTGTGGATCTGAATCGGTTTTGCGGTGCTCGCGCCCGTATACGGGGAGATCACATTGATATAACGGCCTTCCTTGGGAATACTGCTGCCCTGTACCAGGTAGACATCATTGTTCGTGCTGACCTCAGCATCGTCTCCCAGATTGAAGGCAGTTCCTACATAAACACCGTCACCTTTGGCCGCACGTCTCTTTGTCTCAGTCAGGGAGTTGTTGTTGTTCTTGATGACGCCGCCCGTCATGGTATAGGTACCACCGCAGACGCCGCCGCCTACGTTTGCAACATTGTTTTCAATAGAACCGCCAGTTTGTTTAGCAGCGGATGTTGGCCACAAGTATACGCCGCCACCCTGCGAGGCCTTGTTTTTGGAAATCGTACCGCCGGAAATCGTTACATTCGTTGCATCATACAGAAAAACGCCGCCGCCGTAGTTTTGAGCGCTGTTTCCTGTTAGCGTACCGTCCTTGATATTCAGCTCAGTTACGCCGAAGAAGGCTGCGACTGCGCCGCCGCTTCCCCCTGTAACCTTATTGCCGGAAATATCGCCGTTGTTAATATTGATTGTGATTTTCTGACCTTGCTGGGGGAAGGTGAGAACACCTCCGCCGTAATCAAGCGCCGTGTTATCTCTAATGCTGCCTCCGTTCATCTCGAAAGAAGCCGGTGCAGGCTTAAACAAGGTATCTCCGCCGCTTGCGTTGGCATAGTCTGCAACATAAACGCCGGCGCCGTAGCTGCCCTGACCGGATGTCCGGTAGGTGCTATTGTTGGAAATCGTGCCACCGTTCATAACCATCGTTGAGCCGATGACTGCGACACCGCCACCGCCGTTTGCCGTATTGCCGCTGATCTCGCCGCCGTTCATGGTGAAGGTACTGCGGTTGCCGATCAGAACGCCGCCGCCCAATTCGTAGTTGTAGTTTGTATTATTACGAATGGTCGCGCCGTCCTCCATTGTTATGTTGACGCCGTTATTCGCAAAAATACCGGACCCAAACTGAGCTGCCCTGTTGTTTTGTAAAATAGCGCCGTTCTTCAGTACGATGGTGCCACCGTTTGCCGCCTTGATGATCGAGTCGGTCTCCGCGGCGTGCGTTGCATCCGCAGCGTACTCCGCGCCATCAATCACAATGTTACTCAGTGTCAGTGAGGCGGACGCATCGGCGAGTTCGATCATATAGCCGCCGAACCCATAGCGGTGCAGTGTCTTTCCGCCAAGGTCCCAAACTTCTGTCCCCGCGACCTCATAACAAGATGAAAGGCAAATATCGTTGATATTTTTTTCGTTTGCAAGCGCGTTTGCCTTTTCGATCGTCTTTACAGCAGTCGTTTTGCTCAGTCCGTCATTTTCATCTGCTCCATGCTGTTGGTCGAGATAAATGGCAGCTTCCGGAGTGGTCGAGCCACCTGCCCCCCCCCGTGCTCTTTCCGGCAGTCGCAAATGCGGCAACCGGGAATATGGTCATGAGCAAACCCAGTGCCAACAACCACGGCATTACTTTCCTTTTCACATCAAATGCTTCTCTTCGCTTTTTCATATTGGTTTCGCCTCCTATAACGCTACCAGCCAGTCAAAATACTATTTGATAGCTTATTTTTACAAAAACAAGACGTAAAATGCGGAGAATGCCACATAATTTACGTTCTGTCTTATTGCGCCAATGTATATCAGAGAAATGCGTGCTTGTCGAAGACGGCAGATCCGATGACAAACGGGCAACTGACGGGAACAGTGACTTCACAAGTCACGGATCGAGGCCACGTTCAAATTTGCAAACGAAGCCGCCTGCGACGATTCTTTCAGTCACCGCTCTTGGGTATCACTCATGACCTGCGGAAATGCAAGATGTTAAAGCCACTGGCTACGATTCACCTTGCTAAACAGGTATCAAAGAAGATAAACGGTTGTTTTAGCGTTCATTTCGAGCTCCAAAACCTACTTGTTTTGTCCTCGGGACAAAAACGAAACTGCGGGCTTGCGGTTTCGAAATAGTTCACGGATTTGTTCCAGGGTTTGTCTCAAACGCCTATGCGAGGACATGCGGAGGGATTCGGCGGCATGCCGGCCAAGACCGACGACCCAACTGGAGTTAACTGGAATGACGCCACGGTAAACGAGCGTGAAAGAGTGGGAATAAGCGATAGGACTCTGACCTGCTCTTTTGAGTGCCGCACTGTGCCGCTGAGTTTCGTTTTGTACGAGAGTCACGGCGAAGCCACCAGCGACAATGGTGAGTAAATACGATAATCTGGCCTCCGTTCCCGTGCTGGGACGGGGGGGGGGCTTTTTCTTCGCCTTTTTACTCCCTTTCACCTGTGATTTCTCTATTTACTCCCCGTGTTTCAAGACGGCAAGGTACGGGGCGGTATTCGGAGGAATGGGAGTAAGGATTTATCCCAAGTGAGTAGACGCGCGGTTTTTGTCCCCGAGGACGAAACGGGGCCGTTTCGGGGCCCGTGAAACTCAAATCGTGGTTGCAGCGATTGAGCTGCTGCTCGCCAACGTCGGCTCTTCCGCATAGCGACCGATGGCGAGGGACGCGGCTATTCCTCGCTCCGCCAGACCTAGTTGTATCGTCTCCAGGCTTTCACCGGGGCGTATCCTTATCTCCGTCCCCGAAGGGCGAGTAGAGGGCGATGAGGTTGTCGTACAGGTCCGCATACCACCAGTTGCGGAACCTTCCGTTCTCGTGGCTGATCTCCCATCATGCGGCAAGTGAACAGCGGGTCCCTGTCCGGCTCGCCGGGGCTGCCGAGGATTTCGTAGTCCGGCTCTCCACTCGATTCGTGCTTGCGGTCGAGGAACCAATCCACCTCGTTGGACAGGAGGTTGTTGAAGCAGACTCCGCTCTTGTGCTCGCGGGCGAGCTTGTCTTTGCCGAGCGATTCGGCGTCGATACGCCTCATGTAACGCGAAACCCTGGCGCTCGGGCCGTTGAAGAGCATCATCCTGTCGCAGACGTCGCACTTCCAGATTTCGGTTGACAGGTCGTTGCACTCAACCTCGAGGAAGGCAAAGTCGTCCTGATGGGTTTCGAGGACTCCGTACTCGACGAAATATTATTCCGTCTCATTCCCGTCGTAGCTATTCGAAAGGCTGTTCCCACATGGGCAGGGCTAGATGGGCCATGAACTCCTCTTTCCTTTTTTCAGCCGTCGCGTTATGTTCTGGATTCATTTTATGCATGCGCTGAAAAGTCAGCTGACCGAAGGCCGTTAGGGAAGATGGTCGGTGGCAAAGGTCCGGCCTGCTTCGCGAATGCGTGAAATTAATAGCGGCGGTACGTGTCAGCGAAATTCCATAACGAATACTCGATGCGGGTGTTTCATTAGACGAGCTTCTTGCGCGTCTCCTTAAGAATGCCCTTCTTGAAGTCTGACCACTTTCCGAAGAACTTCTCGTCCGTAGCGGTAGCTGTATGGTCTGCGTACTTGATCGCTGTGAGTTCCATGGTGCAAATGTAGTCCGCCGCCTGCGAAAGCCGGTACTCGGAGGGCTGTGCGGAGCGGTAGACTATTGCGTTCTTCGACAGCGCGTACTCGATTGCGAGGTGGAGAGACTCGGCGATGGAGTGCTGGCCGTTGTCATAGTAGACCTTGACCGCGTCGTAGGCCTGCAGCTCCGTGAGGTTGTCGAACAGGAAGTTCACGATGTCCCTTCGCATCGTCCCCGCGAGCTTGTCGAGCGAGGCGAACTGTTTGGTCGCATATGCGAATGTGTGGTACCTCACGGGCATGTGGCGGAAGAAAACTCGGAACGAGCCGAGCAGCGTCTTGCGTGTCCTTAGGTCGAGTCTGGAGTACAGGTCCTTGCCGTTCATGAGCGGCGATGCGTGGAAGGGTATGTCCGGGAGTTCCTTGGCGCGGAGGGCGTCCTCGTATGCCTTGATCGATTCCGCGATGCTGTCCGATTGGTCGTGCATAACGACGGTAAGCAGATAGTATCGGTCGGAGAGGCCGTCGCTTCCCGACTCGTCGACGAAGATGCTGAGTTCTCGCATCGCTCTCCTGAATAAGAAAAAAGCCGGGGAAAACGTCCCCGGCACTTGGAAGCCTTCCTTGCGGAAAACCAATTATTTTATATCATGGGCTGCGCGGAAATTCAAGCGCGCGAATAGATCGCGCCACTAGCGAAACTCCAACCCGTTCGGCGACTCACAGGAAAGCCACCTGAGGCTACTCCCTTTTCCTGCCGATATCGCAGATCTGCGACCTGCGGTTTTGCGAACGGCTCGAAAGCCACTAGCGTTGATTCACTTGCGGTTGAAGCTGGTGGTTTGCGCGGTAAAGAGCGGTTGAGTTTCAAAAGGGCGTTTTCAGCGCTATCGAGCCTTTGAAGGCGGCCCACTGCGCCCTTTGGGGTGAAAACAAAAACTTGAAGCCCTGAGTTTGAAAAAAGTTTTTGAAGTTGTTCCGGCTTTTGTCTCCGAAGGCGATGAAACACGACATGGTGTTATTTGGCGGCAATCGGTTCGAGACGGCAGCGGAAACTGGATGCAACTGGAATGTCGGGACGGCAAAAACTGAAGCCATCGAGTGGGAGTAGGAAATTCTTTAGTTATGGGGGTATAAATCGTTAAGTTGATAAGGAATACCCCAATAAACCCGTAATTTGAGGTACTGGCTCCAATGAAGATTGGAGCCAGTATACGTTTGTCCCCAAGAGAAATCTACCTGAAGAAGATTCGCGCCTTCTGCCATGACGACGGAATGGTTAAGGTCATCACCGGCGTCCGTCGCTGCGGTAAGTCCTGCTTCATGCAGTGCATCGCCGAAGAGCTGAGGGCCGAAGGCGTCGATGACGAGCACATCGTCTTTTTCGACCTAGACCGATACGGGTACCGATCCGTCAAAACCCCTGAACAGCTCGAGGCCCTCATCGGGCACCTGCTTGCTATCTCGGGTACGAAGTACCTCTTTATCGACGCGGTGCAAAACGTCGATGGCTTCGAAGACGTGCTCAACGAGTTCCGCACCGAGGGCGGCTTCTCCATCTTCATCACCGGCTCAAACTCCTACCTGCCCTCGGGTGAGCTGGCCACGAAGCTAACCGGGCGTTACATCGAATTCGAGATGCAGACGCTGGGCTTCGGCGAGTACTGCCAGATGAAGCGCTTCTTGGGGCTGCCCGTGGACCCGAACCCGGTCACGGAGTTCGATGTCCACATCCTCGAGGGCGGCTTCCCGAAAGCGATGGATTACCCCGGGCTCGCCGACAAGCGCGCTTACATTGCCGCGGTAATCCAGGAGATCTTCGAGAAGGACATCCGCAGGCGCGTGAAGATCAAGAACGTCTCCGTGTTTAACCAGGTGCGCGACTACGTCATCAACAACTTCGGCGCCACCACATCGCTTGCGAACATCCAATCGGACCTCGAGAGCAAGCAGGGCGTGAAGGTCAAGTGCGAGACGCTCGCGCGATACCTCCAGATCCTCGAGGATCTGGAGGTCGTCAGCAAGTGCGCCTGCTTCGACCTGAAGTCGCGGAAATCGCTGCGGGGCGAGCAGAAGTACTACCTGGCTGACCTGAGCTTCTATTTCGCTCTCAACACCGACAACCGCATCAACTATGGGCCCGTCCTCGAGAACATCGTCTATCGCTACGCTCGCGCGCAGGGTTGCAAGGTCAGCGTCGGGCGCATCGGGAAGCTGGAATGTGACTTCATCCTCAGGAACCCCCAGATGGGCTACGCATACGTCCAAGTGGCCATGACCATCATGGCCGACCGGGCAACGGAGGAGCGCGAATACCGGCCTTTCACTCAGATCAAGGACAACTACCCCAAGTACCTGCTTACGCGAAGCGACCCCATCCAGCAGCGTGATGGCATCATCCATGCCAACATTTCCGAGTTCATGCAGGAAGGGAGGGCATTCTAGGAGGGCAATGCCTCCTTTCGATACCCGCCTGTATGCGGCTGATCTTGAATGGGCGTCTTTAGCCTTCATTTGCTTTTATGCGCCTGCTGCATCGATTCAACGCGCGCCCCTGGCGACGACAGGACTGATAGCAAGCGGACAATCTGATCGGCGAGGCCCCGCCGCCCGGAAAGTGTGCAACGCGCGAGAAAGGGCCCAGCGACGACCTCTTCGGGATGTCTCGATGCTAATCCTAGGTCGCGATCGGGAAGCGCAACCGCTTCCGGGCGCACGCGCGCATGCCGGCGCGGCGAGGGACCGCAGACGCGATGTGTGGGCAACCAAGGCAATCAGAGGCAATTTGATGAAAAAAGTATATACTATTTTCATCAAAAAGGAGGAACGCTATGACAGAAGCAGAGGCCATCGCTAAGCGCATAGAGAGCTTCGGCGCCGGCAGGGCCTTCACAGCCGCCGACTTCTCCGACGTCGCAGGCCGACGCAATGCTGCCAACGCGCTCGGGCGCTTGCATACGAAGGGAGGGATCGCCCGCGCCATCCGCGGCGTCTACTACGTGCCGGAGCGCAGCGCGCTCATGGGCACCGAGGTGCCGGCCAGCGCCGACGAGGTCGTGCGCGCCGTCGCCCGTGCCAACAAGTGGATCGTCGCACCGTCCGGCGACGCGGCGCTCAATGCGCTGGGCCTCGACACGCAGGTGCCCGCGAAGCTCGTCTACGTCAGCAGCGGTCCGTACAAGCGCTACAAGTACGGGCCGTACGATATCGAGCTCCGGCACCGCGCCAACCGCGACCTGCTCGACTGCTCGCAGATCACCTGCACCATCGTGCAGGCCCTCAAGGCGCTCGGGCGCGAGAACGTGGGCGACGAGGAAATCGGAACGCTCGCGCGCAACCTCACGGAAGAGCAGGCCGGCGCGTTCCTGGAAGAGTCGACGGGGCTCACCTCCTGGGTTGCCGAGGCCGCGAAGAAGATATGGGGGGCGAAGCATGGACAGGATCGCTAGGGCCTCGACCGGCGAGCGCAGGCTGGTCTTCGAGGCCGCCGCGCAGCAACTCGGCGCAGGAGCGGTTCAAGGCCGACAGCATCGAGCGCGCGAACGCCTTCCTGGCCGACGCCTTCGTCCCGAAGCTCAGGGCTACGCTCTCCGAGTCCCTCGGCACCGAAGCGTCCGTTAGGCGCGGGACCGAGGAGGAGACTGTGTACTTCGACTACCCGCGCTCCTACGAGTCGGTGGGTACGCTCGATACCATCAAGCTGGAGATAGGGCCCATGGCGGCATGGTCGCCCTCCGAGGACGTGGCGATAACCCCGTACGCGGCGGACGTGGTTCCATTCGGGCTCGAGCTGTCGACCACGGTGCGCACCGCGAGTCCTGAGCGCACGTTTTGGGAGAAGGCCACCATCCTGCACCGGGAGGCCAACAGGCCCGAGGGCAAGGCTATGCCCAGGCGCTACTCCCGCCACTACTACGACATGTACCGCCTTGGCCACTCGTTCGTGCTCGGCCGCGCCGTCGCGCAGCCCGGCCTCCTCGAACAGGTCGTCAGGTTCAAAGAGAAGTTCTACCGCATGCCGTGGGCCAAGCTGGCCGACGCGAGGCCCGGCACGCTCAGGCTCGCCCCTCCAAAGGGCAGGCTCGACGAGTTGGCGGCCGATTACGCCTCGATGAGGCCGATGCTGTTCGGCAGCTACCCGAGCATCGATGAGATAGTCGCCTACATGGCGGAGCTCGAGGAAACCATCAACGGGCTAAGCTGATCAAGGCCGCCTCAATTTCGGGCGCCTACCAGAATCGAAGAGGCGGAGCGGGCAGCGCGACGGCTTCCCCGCCGGGAGCGGAGCGTTCCCTTTTGACGGGCGGCGTTGAGAACAGGCTCTTACCCCTCGGCGTAGGGGACCTCGTTCTGCGGCTGCAGGATGCGCGCGGCGGGCGACCCGCAAGGGCCGCGACACTTTTCGGGTTCATCGCCGATAGCTTCTGGGAAGAGGGCAAGTACGTCAGTCGAATGGACCAGAGGCTTAAAGAGCGCCCGCATGAGTGCGAATACGAAGCGGTCGCCTATCGATACGGCGCCCATTTCGTATTGCCCGAGTCTATGCTCAGAATGGCATTGCCGGTGGGCTTGAAATTCGTTATGCGCTTCATATTCCGCTCAGCCAAAGAGCATCCGGACGAATGCGAAGCTACCAGAAAAGATGTGGACAGGCGGCTCTCGACAACATTGCACGAGTGGATTGCGGCCTAGCGCCATGGATGTGGTGTGGTTTCCGGCATGCCGGAGAGTTTAACCTTTTCTGCCACAGTGCAGTTCCTTCTCGCAACAACACTCGGAGGCTTCCCGGATATCGGCAGAGCTTCTTCGGGCGCATCACCGGCAGCCCTGCGCAATTCAAGCCTCTAATTCGGTTATTTTTGCGCTACCAGGTGCGCGCGCCAGCCTTTTTGAGCCTCCATGACCAGCACGGAAAGGCCGGCTTCTTCGGCCATGGCACGGAACTGGGATTGCTTCAATATGCGCACGTCGCCGTGGCCGGCCAGGCGGGCAAGCGGCAGCTCGAACGTATTCATAAGCCATACGGCGAAATCGTTTGCCGTGTAGTCGCGTAGGATGAGGCGGCCGCCGGGGCGCAGCACGCGCGCGACGCCGGCGAAGAATTTCTCCGGGTTGGGGTAGTGGTGGAAGCTGTTCGAAGACAAGACGGCGTCGAAACTGTTGGCGGGGAAGGGCAAATCCTCTGCGTCGCCGACAACGAACTCGCATCCGTTTAGGCTTTTCGCCTGCGCAACGGCAATCATGTCGGGCGTCAGGTCGAGGCCGACGTAGTGCGCGTCGGGGTATTTTTCATGCAGCAGCTCAATGACCGCGCCCGTTCCGCACCCTACGTCGAGAACGTCGGCGAATGGCTCGCGCTCCAGCTCGGCGAGCATCTGCGGATAGTCATCCTTGCACATCTCGTAGATGCCGGCATGGCCCGATTCGTACACCTTCGCGGCCTTCGTGAATTCCCTGATGGAAAGCTGCTTGTATTCGTCGGCGGTGCGTGCCATGGTGCCTCCTCGGTTGCCAACAGAACGATAAAAGTAAGTCTAATATAACTTAATTCCGTATCGCAACATAACGTCGCCAAGGCAAGGAAGCTACCCCTGGTCGCAACGCAAGCAAGCGTTTCTGCCGGCACCCATCCATTTGGGAGCCCAATAATGAGTGGCCGACGCCGTCAAGCACGACAAGGCATCCAAATCGGTAACGATGCGCCAAGGGCTGACTTTCGAGCGTTGGTCGCCGTCCCTTTATCGAGGGCGTCTTTTGAATGCCGAGGGCGAGGCGCCCATTTCGCGTTTGAATGCGGCGGCGAATTTGCTCGGGTTGCTGTACCCTGCCTTGATCGCCGCTGCGGAAATGCTCTCTCCCGATAGAAGCGCCTTCGACGCCGCGTCGATTCGCCGTTTGCGCACGTAAGCGGAAATCGTTGTTCCGTAAACGCGCGAAAAGTAGCTGTTGAGCGTCGTGGCTGAAAGGCCACGCGCTTGCGCCATGGTTCGAGCGTCGTGTGGGGCAAGGATGTCGGCCTCGATTTCATTTCGCGCAGATTTCGCGATTTCGAGTTGGCGCCTTGTGAGCAGTGCCTGGGGCTTCGCGGTTGAAAAATCGCGCTTCGACAAAGCCACGAACAGGTTCAGGGCGCACAACTTCGTTTCGGCTTTAAGCCCACCTTGCGCGCACTCGGCCATGCGGTCGATGATTTCTAAAAGCTCGCCATCTTGCGAAAAAACCGATGCGCTGCCCGCTAAGGCTGCAAGTTGCTTCGTTTTCGAATGGGCTTCGTCAAGCAGCGCGAAAGCGGCCTCGTCATCGATGTCGCAGCAGACGAACAGCTCGATTCCGCGATACCGCGCAAGCGGATAGCTGAACGATTCAGGAAGGGCGGACGAACAGCTGACGCAGACATCGCCCTCGGCGACCACCGCAACGCTCGATCCCGGGATGGCGGTTTCGCATCGCCCTTCGATGCATCGGTTGATGGTAAACCATACGCCCCTTTTCTCGCGCGCAGGGTCGGTTGTGCCAATGCCGGGGACCGCCATGTTGGGGCATCGCTCGCAGCTGAAATCGACGTTGGCAACAAAGAGGTTCTGGCTTATCGCATAGCATTTCATAGTCCCCGCGCCTATCGGTTTGGAAAGAACAAGCGTGAATGACCCTTCTGCATCGGCCGACATGTTCATGCCGTTATGCACGGTGAAGGTGTACGGGATTTGGGCTACTTTCAAGATGCGCCCCTCTATAAGAACAGGCGAGCTTGCACAACACATGGCGGTGTGCGGTTTAATTACGTTCATACACCTTTCCTATTCAGACGAAAACCGCATTAGGGATACTGCAATTGCTTTTCAGATATTTTACTCGGGTGTCCGAGATTTGGAGCTGAAATAGCTATATGGAGTTGCGTAAGGCTAACTATTGTTGTTACCCTCGCTTCGCTACAGCAAACCTGCAAAGCTAGCGAAGGAGACACCACGTGAAGCTAAGCGAACTGAAAACGGGAGGGACGGGCACTGTCACGCGCGTTGCGGGCGATGCGCGTTTCGTCTCGCGCGTCACGTCCATAGGCATAACCGAAGGTTGCCCAATCGAAGTCGTTCAGAATGTGAAGAAGCGTCCGATTTTGCTGTTCGAGCGCGACAGCCTGATGGCGATCGACCGTAAAGATTGCGATTTGATAGATGTGGAGGAGCACCGATGAGCTGTGATCATTGCTCGCCCGCCGCTGGATGCGCCGGATGCGGCTCGCTTTCGTTGGGCGCACAACGCGGGAACGGATTGGTTTTCGCGCTGGTCGGTCAGCCGAATTCGGGCAAATCAACACTTTTCAACGGGCTTACTGGCTCGCATCAGCATGTAGGCAACTGGCCTGGTAAAACAGTCGAACAGAAGGTGGGCGAATTCGAGCTTTCCGGAAAGAAAAGCCGGGTCGTCGACCTTCCGGGCGCATACAGCCTTACCGTGAACTCGCCCGAAGAGGAAGTGACGCACGATTTTCTGATTTCGGGCGAAGTTGACGCCGCCTTGGTGGTGGTCGATGCCTCGCAGCTCGAACGCAGCCTGTTCATTTTGGCCGATTTTGCGGCCTGCGCCCCTCAAACGCCCTGCGTGCTGGTGCTCAACCTTATGGACATCGCCAAGCAGCAGGGCAAGCGCATCGATGCGAAGAAACTCGAATCGCGCTTGGGCGTGCCCGTTGTTCCGTTTGTCGCCGCCGATGCGAAGCACTACGACAGCCTTCTTCATGCTATGGATCGCGCGGTTTCCAAGAAGACGACCGTCGATGCCAAGTCGCTTGAGCGGGCGCTCGCGTTGCACGACGATACGGTCCAGGGTGTGGGTGCAGCAAAATTTGCATGGATTGACGAGGTTGTTGCGGGTGCCGTCGACTCGCGCAAGAAAACACATGCGCTCTCTCGTTTCGACAGGGTGGCGATAGGCTCGCGCTGGTCGAAGCCGCTTGCCATTGCGATGATTTTGCTCGGCTTCATGCTGGCGTTCGTTCCCGCAACGCCGATCATGCTGCTCGGCGGTGGAATATCGACGCTTGGCCAGATTGCCGCCGCAGCACTCATAGATGCTGGCGCCCCCGCGGTGCTTGCAAACCTGCTGTGGGGAGTCGTTGCCAACAGCCTGTGCTTCGCCGTTATGATGACGGGGTACGTCTTCGGCATCAATCTGGTATTCCTCGCATACGAAGAGTGGGGCTACATGGCCCGCATATCCTACGTGTTCGATGAGACCATGGCCCGTTTTGGCCTGCAGGGAAAGTCGCTCATGCCGTTTCTCATGTGCTTTGGATGCACCATGGGCGGCGTTTCTGGTGCGCGCGTCATCGATTCGTGGGGGCAGCGCATGCTTACCATGATGATGGCCTGGGCCATACCTTGCGCAACCACATGGGGCGTGGTGCCCGTTTTGGCTGTGGCGTTTTTTGGCGCGGGTGCCCCGTTGGTGATAGTGGCCATTTTCGTCGTGTGCCTGTTCATGATGTGGGTTGTCGGTATAATTTTCGGGCCAAAACTTGCTCCGAAGGACGCTCGTGCAGGCTTGGTGATGGAGCTTCCTCCCTATCATAAGCCCCGCATGAAAAACGTTTTGCGTGGGGCGCTGCTGAAAAGCTGGAGCATGTTCCGTCGCGCTTTCAAGATCGTGGCGCTTTTCACACTGGTCATTTGGCTTTTGACGTATACGGCAAGCGGCAACATGGAAGATTCCGCTCTCTATGCCATAGGCATGGCAATCGAACCCTTTACGCGCATTTTCGGCATGGGTTGGGAAACGTTCACGGCGTGGTTTTGTGCGCTGGCTATCAAGGAATCGGCAGTTGGCGTATTGTCTGCCGTGTTCGCCGGGTCGACCACACCCAATGCGGCAATCGTCGGCGCCGTAACCGGAACCGCGGCTATTGCTCCCAATATCGGCGAAATCATTGCTGCGCATATATCCGCCCCCGAGGCGCTTGCGTTCATCTTTGCGTTCACGTTCAACATGCCGTGCGCCGCAAGCTGTTCCATGACTGTAGCAGAATCGCATTCGCCCAAATGGGTAGCTATCACGGGCGTGTTTTACATATGCTCATCGTTGCTCTTGGGATGCGCTGCATATCACGTGGGATTGTTGCTGTTCGCATAGAAGGAGGCCAAGATCTAAAACGGCCCAGCGAGTGTTATTTTGAGAGCTACGCGCATCGAAGGCGAGATATCGTGGTATAAACTACTTGCCGGAAGCCGCGGCTTTCAGAGTACGGCTTACGTGTACGTTTAACCTCCGTGGGCGACGGGGTGCCGCAAGGCGTAGAGTATCGCCCACCTGTAGGGGCCTGCAGCGATGCGGGCCCCGCTTCGTATGTGAACTGCGCCCCAGTTCTTGGATGGGCTAATAAGCGGCCTATGCCGCACGTAGGGACTGGTTCCGGAACTCCTCCGGGGTCAGCCCCTTCAGTTTAACCTGCCTTCTTCTCGTGTTCCAGTGGATGATGTATTCGTCGAGGTCTCTCTTGAAGTCTTCGAAGCAGCGCCATTCCCTCCCCCGGAAGAACTCGTCTTTCAAGTGGCCGAACACCTGCTCGGTGGCGCCGTTGTCGATGCAGTTCCCCTTGCGCGACATGCTCTGGACGATCCCGGCGGCCTTCAGCCGCCCGCACCACCCGGCCTGCTGGTGCTGCCAGCCCATGTCCGAGTGCAGTATCGGCCCGGCGCCATCGGGTTTCTTCGACACGAGCTGGTCGAGCAGCTCGTGCTGCTGGGCCATGTTGGGGTGCAGCGAGGTGGACCAGGCGACGATCTCCTTGCTGCCGAAGTCGTAGACCGGCGCGAAGTGGGCCTTCCCCCAGGGCTGCTTGAACTCGGTGACGTCCGTGCCCATCTTCTCCCAGGGCCCGTCGGCCTCGAAGTCCCTGCCGATGACGTTCTCGAAGGTCTTTCCGACCTTGCCCCTGCAGGAGTTGTACCTGTGGCAGTCGGTCTCGCGGCGGATCCCGCAGCTGACGCCCATCTCGCGCATCATCTTGAGCACGGTCTTGTCGGCTATGCGCACGCCCCGCTCGGCGCGCAGGCACATGGCCATCTGGCGGCGCCCGCACCCGTTGGCGGTGCGCGAGAATATCTCGGCGGCCGCCTCCCAGAGCTCGGGCCGCATCGGCGCCTTCGGGTGCGACAGCGCGCAGTAGTAGCTCGACCTTGCCGGGCCCGCGCATTCCAGCAGGTCGGACAGGGGGTATTGCCCCGAAAGCCCGCTCACGGCCGCGACTTTCTCGCGGTTCGTGAGCGCTTCTCCGCCTTCAGGGCTATCGATTTTTTTAGGTAGGCGTCCTCCGCCTCGAGCTTCCGGACCCTGCGCTCGAGCTCCTGCTCGCGCGTCGCCTCCCCGGGCGGGGAGCCGGACCCCCTCGGCCTTCCCCTGGGCTTCGGCCCGAGAGCCCCCGGGCCGCCCTCCCTGTACGCCTTCAGCCATCTCTTGAAGGAGCTCGGCGAGGCTATCCCGAACCTCGCCGTGGCCTCGGGCCTCGTCATGCCCCCGTCCACGACCGCCCTGACGGCGCCCGGCTTCGTCCCGAACGGGTAGGCGGCGTGCTTCTTTCCCATCATGGCCAGCACCTCGATGCCTACGGACCTGTAGATGTCCGGCCATTTTCTCACGGTTTCCCGGGGGATGCCCAGCAGGCCGGCGGCAGCCCTGTAGCCCAAGCCCTCATCGAAAAGGGCCGCGGCCCGTCGTCTGACCGCCTCGTCGTAAGTTGCATGTCCATCCATAAAGAAGCCTCCCATTTCTCATGTCCAAGAAATGGGAGGCAGTTCAATGAGGGGGGCGTAACCGATGAAGATCGTATCCATCTCCCAGGACTTCTTCGACCTCGTCGAGGGCGACCGCGAGCTCATGCTTAAGCACAATCGTCCCTGCATCGTGGTGGTGAGGCTGCGTTTCCGCGGGAGGCGCAGGGACTTCGCCGTGCCGCTGCGTTCCAACATCGCCCCTAACGTGCCCAAAGACCAGTACTTTGCGCTACCGCCCCGCCCCACGACGCGCCCCGGCTGCCGCCACGGCATCCACTACATCAAGATGTTCCCCATAACCAAGGCCTGCCAGCGCCGCTTCAGGACCGAGAGCTCGGCCTACTACGAGACGCTCCGGCGCATCATCGGCGGCAACACCAAGCGCATCGTCTCCGAGTGCCAGGCATACCTCGACCGCTACGAGCGCGAGGGAAGGCCCCGCTTCGCCGTCGACATCGACCGCATCGTGGGGCTGCTGGAGGGCGGGAAGTAGGGCGTTTCGGCTCAGTCTCGAGCTACGGTATGAGGCTCGCCGCAAATGGCGATCAATGCCCACGATGCTTCTGCTTGCGCTTTTGCTTCCGCTGCTCGAAGCGCGCCTCCGCCTCGT
>JAFEHB010000578.1_pt1 | contig 23270 bp, 15 predicted proteins | sample 9267121 | NCBI WGS metagenome assembly JAFEHB01 (sample SAMN17103336, study PRJNA684904) | human gut metagenome | isolation source: diarrhea sample from child under the age of five | host: Homo sapiens | place: South Africa: Mafikeng, Mafikeng Provincial Hospital | collected 2019-09 | reverse complement strand
TGTAGTGACCCCCAAAATATAGACTTTTCAAATCTATATTTCGGAGGTCTTTTCTTATGGTCAAATATTCCATAGAATTAAAACAACGTGTTATTCAAGATTATTTATCTGGCAAAGGAGGCTCTACCTATCTTGCTAAAATGCACAACATAGGTTCATCTAGTCAAGTTAGACGCTGGATTCGCAATTATCGAGCAGAGGGACTTCCTACAGCTCACTCCAAAGTCAATAAAAATTATTCTATGGAATTGAAAGAAAATGCGGTACAATGTTATTTAACAACTGATTTAACTTATGAAGCTGTGGCAAGAAAATTCGAAATTACTAATTTTACCTTACTTGCAAGCTGGGTTAATCATTTCAAACTCTATGGAGAAGTCCCAATAAGCAAAAAGAGAGGACGACGTAAAAAACTAGAAAGCATTGCATCGTCTATGACTCAGAACTCAAATGATTCTCAACGAATTAAAGAACTTGAACAAGAATTACGTTATGCGCAAATTGAGGTAGCTTATTTAAAAGGACTTCGGAGATTGGAGAAAAATGCTCTAAATACCAGCCCCGATAACTCAACTACTGGAATAACGAATAAATCAATAAATTAACAAGGGTGTATTGCTACAGACAATTTAAAAATGACTTTGAGAATATGAATCTCAGAGTCATTTTTAATGTAAAATATTTTATGTTTACTTTAAATCATTATAATTATAAATGTTATAATTATGTAGAGGGCCAATTATGAAAAAAATTACTTGGGAACAATTTGAGGCGGTAAATGAAAATAAAACTTCATCATTTGAAAATATGTGTCGTTTACTATTTAATAGGCAATTTTTTGATAACAAAAAAAATTTGATATCAAAGCCGAATCATCCAGGAGTTGAGGTCTATCCAGTATTCGAAGAAAAGTCAGGAAAATGGATAAGTTTCCAATCAAAGTTTTTTTCAAATAATACTGATTATGCTCAAATCAAGAAATCAGTTGAAAAAACAATTAAACATTACTCTGATAGTTTAGACGTTTTTTATTTGTACTGCAATAAAGATCTAAATTCTGATTCTCGGAGTTATAAAAAAATTGAAGATTTGCTAAATTCAGCTGGAATTGAAATTCAGTTAATTACTAATTATGCTATCCTCGATCAAGTAATTGGAGACTCGAGAATTGCTGAGTTTTTTTTTAATCACCATTCTCTAAACGATAATTGGTTTCAAGAAAAATTGGAGCAAAGTCTTGACTCAATAGGAACTCGATACAACAATGAATTTAGTATATCAACTGAAACCGAGAAAGAATTTAGACTTTTTCTAAAAAATTCGGAAACATTGAAAATTATTGAAGAAAAAAAAGACGAAACAATTAACGAACTTAGGAATTTAAGACAACACCTTTCAGGTGAGAACGACTTATTTGCTAAATCTATAATCGTCAAAATACAGTCTTTAAAAATCACGGAAATAAACAATATTGAGAACTGCCTCTCTTGGGAAAATACAATATTGGAAGAATTTTCGTGTGAGTTTAAGAGACTAGAAGCTGAAATAGAAGCAAACTATAAAAAGCAAGATAAGGAGAATCAGAATAAAGAGAATGGAGATAGACTTTACCAGGCTAATTTGCATGGTTTATTAAATATTTCTTCGTATTTAAAATTTAGTGATTTTGAGACTAATCTGATAAAAAGTAAGATGCTTGTTATAAATGGGCAGGCTGGAACTGGGAAAAGTCATCTTTTATCTGAAAATGCCAATAAAATTGTCAATAATGGTGGGCGTGCCATTTTATTACCAGGGCATGTGTTTGTATCCCAAGAACCTATTAAAAATCAAATAGTGTCTTATTTAGGTCTCGAAATTAATTTTCGCGAACTTTTGGATATCCTTGAAACGGTAGGTGAATTTACTAAGGCAAATACATATTTATTTATTGATGCGGTGAATGAGAGCAATAATAAAGAGATCTGGAAAAATGGTTTACCAATATTACTTCGCGAAATTGAAAAATTGAATTTCGTAAAAGTCGCAATTTCACTTCGAAGCGGATATGAAGATACGGTTTTTGATGAAAATATCCGTAGGAAAATTACTGACTACGAGATTCCAGAGATCACACATAATGGATTTTGGAATAATAGTATTGAGGCAGTAAAAGAATTTCTTAATTATCATCAAATTCCATTTTCTCCTTCATATTCTTTTCAATCTGAAATGGCAAATCCTTTGTTCTTAACTATGTTCTGCAAAGTTTATGATGGAAATGATTTTGATTTATATCAATTACTTGAAAAATTTCTTGAAAAAGCAGATAGAGATGCACAAAGGGCGATAGGAATACAAGATTTTTTACCGATATTAAATGACTTAGTTAAGGAAATTGCAGATTTTCAGCTTGAAAATGGGCTTTATGCTGTAGGTAGGAATGATATTCTAAAAATGGAGTTTTGGGATCTTAATGGTCTCTCAAATAAAAAACTTCAATATTTATCATCACTTGGTAAATCTGGAGTATTTGTGACTTTCATGCGTGAAGGGGAAGAAAAGTATAGATTTGGGTACAATCTATTAGAAGACTTTATATGTGCCAAAGTGATCATTAATCGTTTTTCAAGCGCTCAAGAGTGTAGAGAATATTTACGAAACGATTTACTAAAAATTGGCAATAAAGAGAGAAAGGTATGGGAGAATGCTGATGTTTTCATCGTAGCCACAAATTTATTTTTCGAGAAATTTGGGGAAGAGTGTATTGATATTGCTAATGATATCACGGATGAATACGACCGAAATCATCTACTTGATGAATATATCAAATCATTTTCTTGGCGACCGTCACAAAATATTGATCTTAAAAATTTTCGCGAATTTATAAATGAAAATAAGATTGCTCGGGACACTATTTTCAATGTTTTGATTGAAAATAGTGTCAAGTCCAATAACCCATTGAATGCTGAGTTTCTTCATGAAATACTTTTTAACAAATTATTGAATGAGCGTGATTATATGTGGACCACCTACATTAACAATTTTGCTTATGAAGACGATAGATTATTTCAATTGATCAGTTTATTTGATAAGGGTAAAAAGCTAGAGAATTCTAGCGAAAATACTTGGTTATTACTTGTATTATTTTCTTGGCTGCTGACATCGTCGAATAGATTGTTGCGAGATAAAGCATCTAAGGCGATGATTGAGTTGTTGAAAGATGATTTTTCGTTAATTTTACCACTTCTGAAAAAATTTGAGAATGTGAATGATTCCTATGTTATTCAGCGACTATACGGCGTTGTATTTGGGGCTTGTACGAAAAATTTAAACATGACAGAACCAGAGTTTAAAGAATTGGCGGAATATGTTTACATTGCAATATTTGATAAAGATTTAGTTTATCCAGATATTCTATTGAGGGATTATTCAAAGCTAATCATTGAGTATTTCTTGTTTAAATTTCCAGAATCTAAAACGATTATTAACGAGATAACATTCAGACCACCCTATAATTCTAAACCAATACCAATCGCGAAAAAAGCGAAAGATAAGTATGAGGGCGGACTAAATATTATCGCTCATTCCATAGCACCAAAAGGTGTGGAGAGAATGTATGGAGATTTCGGTCGATATGTATTTGATTCAGCTTTGCATCATTTTTCCGATGTTGATTCAGTCAATATTTATAACTATTCGATGGATTTTATTGAAAATGAACTTGGTTATAAAAATAAATTATTTGCCGAACATGATAGTCTTCGAAATCGCAACTCTTATGACAGGCATAATACGGGAAAGATTGAGAGAATCGGTAAAAAATATCAATGGATTACGATGTATAACATTTTGGCTAGGGTTTCCGACCATTATAAACTTTCTGATGGATATGGATGGAATAATAGCGAAGAACCAGAAGAATTTGACGGTGCGTGGAATCCTTATGTACGCGATTTTGACCCAACGCTAAATCGTAATTTTCTTGATGATCCGAGTTGTCCAGTTTTCGTGAAAAAAGAGCTAAAAGGGTTAGATTTTATATCAAAAGATGCTTCAAAGGAAGTCGTCAAGAAATGGGTTAGCAATGAAGACGATGTTTTCTTTACTGCAGGACCAGATCTTCTGCTTTTGGATGAGTCGCAAACTGAATGGGTGGCTTTAGATGATTATATGAGTATAAAAAATACTGATGATGAATTAGACCTTATTAGTATTGGAGATAGATCGGGTAAACAGAAAAAATGGCTTATAGCAGACGGGTATTTTATCAAGAAAAGTGAATTTTCGGACTTACAAAATGATTTGTCAAGCAAAAATCTTAGAAAAATATCATTCACTGAAAGTTCAAGAAACATCTATCAACTATTTAACCGTGAATATGGTTGGTCATCGGGGTATAAGAGGTCTGTAGCAGATTGTTCTTGGTCAGATTATGAGGTTGAGACAGGAAAATTTGACACTATTGATTATCCGAGTTTTAATATCTCAATCATTGATGATATTGATGGTGATGAACTTGAAACTCTTGAATATACGGACGAAAAGACTGAAAAATATAAAGTGCCAATTAAAAAATCTCTCGCGAGAGTTATGTCGGCAACAGATAGTTTTTTATGGAAAGAACAATATGACGCTTCGCAAGAGGAAACGATAGCATTTGATATTCCATGTAGTCTTCTTATAAGTGAACTGGAATTAGTGCAACGAGAATATGATGGCTACTATTATGATAAAAACGGAGAACTAGTGGCACTTTATATTAAAGATAGTGAAGAATTTGATAGTTCGCACAGATTTTTAATCCGAAAGGGGCATTTAAATAAATTTCTAGCTCAAAATGAATTGACTTTATTCTGGATTTGTCGGGGTGAGAAAGATTTTATGGTTCAAGAAATAAGAGAGCAAGAATGGAGCGAATGGGGTGGTTTACTATATCTTTCCAATGATAAAATTGTAGGTGAAATAGTAAAATTTGATAGAATATAGTCAATACGCTTATAATGAATCAGTAACGGTGTATTGCTACATAGTTTTATAAAAAACAAGCTTCATCGCAATGATGAAGCTTGTTTTTAAATTGCGTATAATAATATCTAACTTAATAGTTATAGTAATGTGCAGTATGTTTTAATATCAGGAATATTTGTAATCGTAATTGGAAAAACATGCAATCATAGCAGTTATTATGATACAATTTAAAAAGGCATATTTACAAGAGACTGAAAGGAATGAGAGTATGACTTTTTTCACTCAAAAGGCTATGGAAGTTGCTAATAAAGAACTGGGTAAAAAACAATTAGCTGGAATTAGCCAATATACAGTGAATAAGCTGAATTGAGGTGAGGCAGTGACGATAAAAACTTTATCAAAGATTTGTAATGCTTTGCGTAGTAGGATAGAAGATATTTTTGAAGTATAAAGTTTTAACGAGGAAGCTTTAAATTAAGTGGAGGAACAAGTGTGACAACGTCAGAAGAAATTAAAAAAAGATTGTGGGATGGTGCCACCGAGCTACGTGGTTCAATGGATGCTAGCCGATATAAGGACTACATGCTTGGACTAATGTTCTATAAGTTTTTAAGTGATAAAACCTTAGAGACATTTAGAAATACTGCGGGCTTAGGCAGAATATCAGAATCAGATTTAGTTGAAGAGTACACCCAGAATCGTGAAGATTTAGGCGAAGAACTCGATAAGATGATTCAACAGGTCTTGGGTTATTTTGTAGCACCTGAATATCTTTATCAGAAATGGATAAAGGATATCAATACGGGTGATTTTGAAGTCCAAAAAGTAACCGATAGCTTAAACAGTTTTGAGAAGACCATCGCAGTAACAGGCGAGTCCGCTGATTTTAAAGGGCTTTTTTCGAGTTCTACTTTGGATTTGACCGATACAGCTTTAGGAAGCAATCTAAACGAACGTAGCAAAAACATCAAAGCCTTAATCAATTTGTTTGCTGACCTCGATATGGTTGCTTTACAAAAGAGTGATGTGCTTGGTGATGCTTATGAATATCTGATTGGCCAGTTTGCCATGGAATCGGGCAAGAAGGCAGGGGAATTCTACACGCCAAGACAGGTTTCAGAAGTTATGGCACAAATTGTGGCAAAGACTTCAAATATCCAATCTATCTATGACCCAACTGTAGGTTCTGGTTCGCTTTTATTAACTGTTGGAAAACACCTGAGCAAAGAAGTGCAAAAAGATTTATCTTACTATGGTCAAGAAAAAAATACAGCCACTTATAACCTGACACGTATGAACTTGCTCTTACATGGGGTACGTCCAGAAAAGATGACGGTAAGAAATGCGGATACTCTATCTCATGACTGGCCCGAAGATCCAAGTCGACCAAATGTGGGCGTACAGTTTGATGCGGTTGTTATGAACCCACCATACTCACTCAAGGACTGGAATAAAGCTGGCTTAAAAATCAGCGACCCTCGATTTGAGATTGCAGGGACATTACCGCCTGATTCTAAGGGAGACTTTGCCTTCCTTTTGCATGGCCTTTTCCACTTGGGAACAAATGGTACAATGGCGATTGTCTTGCCTCATGGCGTGCTCTTTAGAGGTGGTTCAGAAGGTGATATTCGTCAAAGACTTTTAGATAAAAATCAAATTGATACCATCATTGGCCTGCCCAGCGGAATGTTTACCAATACGGGGATTCCAGTGATCGTGATGATTTTGAAGAAAAATCGTCCAGTTGGAGAACCAGTTTTAGTCATTGATGCATCTCGTAGTTTTATCAAAGTTGGGAAGCAAAATGTTCTACAAGAAAAAGATATTGCCAAAATCGTAGATACTTATTCATCACGTCGTGAGATTGAAGGCTACAGCTACCTAGCGACTCATAAGGAAATTATTGCTAACGAGTGGAATATGAACATTCCCAGGTATGTGGAAGCTGACAATGATGAGATTGCTCAAGATGTGGATGCCCATTTATATGGTGGAATTCCTAAGTCTAATATTGATGAGCTGCTTGTATTAAATAAGAGCGTTCCTGAAGTGATTCGTTCATCATTTGAGGTACTACGCGATGGCTACCTGGTGCTAAATAAGAGCATTGAACAATTGACGGAAGAAGTCAACAATGCTCCACAAGTTTTGGCAAAGAATGAGGAGTTGAGAAAGATTGCTGAAAGTTTCGTTGCTAAATATTGGGATATTCTCCGTCAGGTCAATCTTGATAGTGATTTGGCTAGTCTCATGTCAGAAATGCTTTCTGAAATAAAGGAAGAGGTTTCTAGTATTGAATTTGTTGACGCATATAGTGCATACCAAATCGTGGCTGAAATCTGGAAGGACAATCTTACTAAAGATAGTGAATTGATTGCGGCAAGTGATTTTTATACCGTTGGTCGCACGCGTGAACCAAATATGGTGACAAAAGGATCAGGCAAGAACAAACGCCAAGAGCAAGATGGCTGGATTGGGACGCTTGTTCCAAATGGCTTGATAGCAAAACGTCTTTTTGCTTCAGAACAAGAAGAAATCGAAGAGTTGAAAAATAAAGCTCAAGAAATTGACAGCGAATTGTCTGAGCTTGTAGAGGCTGCCAAAGTTGAGGATTCTGAAGAATATGAGGCCCTTTACGAATCTATCAAGAAAAATGAGGATGACGAGCCACAGGATACTTTTGAAGCTAAAACGATCAAGGCTGAACTGAAAAGATCAGAAAAAGGAACATCTGAATTTGAGTGGCTAAAACGTGTTGAAAAACTTCTGGCGGATAAAAGTTCAACGAATAAGTCCGTCAAAGAAAAAGAAAAACAACTCAAAGAAGCGGTTGAATCTAAGATTGAAAATCTGACAAATGAAGAGATTGATATGCTGGTTTTTGAGAAGTGGTTTGCGGGTACAGTAGATGCTCTTGTAGGGCTAGTTGAAAAGCCTTTGCGCGCGGAGCTTTCAACGATTGCACTTCTTGAAAAGCGTTATGCTCAAACATTCAATGAAATTGATGCACAAGTTTCAGAGCTAGAAAAAGCTTTTGAAGCACTTGCGAGTGAATTGGTGGTGAATCAATGAGCAAAAATAAAAAATTAGTACCGAAAAGACGTTTCAAGGCGTTTCAAAATGCTGACGCTTGGGAACAGCGTGAGTTGGGGGATCTAGCTGAAATTGTTAGAGGAGCATCACCAAGACCAATTCAAAATCCAAAATGGTTCAACCAAAATTCTGAAATCGGATGGTTACGGATTTCAGATGTTACTGAACAAAATGGCCGAATACATTTTCTTGAACAGAGAATATCAGAAGCTGGACAAGGAAAAACTCGTGTTTTGCATTCAAGTCACTTATTACTTAGTATTGCTGCAACAGTTGGGAAACCAGTTATTAACTATGTTCCAACCGGCGTACACGATGGATTTTTAATTTTCCTAAATCCAAAATTTGACCTAGAATTTATGTTTCAGTGGTTAGAGATGTTTAGACCTCAATGGCAAAAATATGGACAACCAGGAAGTCAAGTAAATCTAAATTCTGATTTGGTGAAAAATCAAAAAATTTTTATACCATCACTTGGGGAACAAAAAGAGATTAGTTCATTTTTTACTAACCTCGACCAAACCATCGCTTTTCAACAGCGAAAGTTTGAGAAGATGAAGTCGATGAAATTGGCTTATTTGTCAGAAATGTTTCCTGCTGAAGGTGAGCGTAAGCCAAAACGCCGCTTTCCAGGCTTTACTGATGATTGGGAACAGCGTGAGCTCTTAAGTACAATAAAATCCATTGTAGATTTTAGAGGACGAACTCCTAAAAAACTTGGCATGGATTGGTCAGATTCAGGTTATTTGGCGTTATCAGCGTTGAATGTTAAGAATGGCTACATTGATTTCAATGAAGATGTCCATTATGGGAATCAAGAGCTTTATGATAAATGGATGTCTGGTAAAGAACTGTATAAAGGACAAGTACTTTTTACAACAGAGGCTCCAATGGGGAATGTGGTACAAGTACCTGATGATAAAGGATACATTTTAAGTCAACGGACGATAGCCTTTAATATTAACAAGGATTTGTTGACTGATAGTTTTCTTTATGTCTTACTGGGAAGCCTTAAGGTGTTTAAGGATTTGTCAGCATTATCTAGTGGTGGAACAGCAAAGGGTGTCAGTCAGAAGTCGTTAGAACAGTTAAAAGTTTGCATTCCAAAAGATATAGATGAACAGTCTAAAATAAGCGAGTTTTTTATCAACCTCGACCAAACTATCGCTTTTCAACAGCAAAAGCTTGAAAAGCTGCAAAATATCAAAAAAGCATACCTCAATGAGATGTTTATTTAAGAAAGGAGCGTAAGCTGTGAGTAATGCACCTAAAGATGCGAGTGAAAAAGCCTATCAAGACAACTTTGTAGCTGAACTGGCAAAGTTTAAATGGCAAACGCCTGACTTTTTGAATGGGAACAAGCAAAAAGTTACCGTTCAAAGCCTCATTGATAACTGGCGAAGTGAGCTCAATCGCTTGAATAATGACCAGCTTGAGGGGATTTCTTTGACAGATGGTGAGTTTGCTCAAGTGCTGTCAAAAGTTGGACAGATTAGCAACTCCTACGAGGCAGCTAAAGTGCTGGCAATGGAGGAAGGTAAGGGTAAAATTGACGGCATCTATCGAGATAGCCATCCGCAAGTCACCCGTAAGCAAATCACGCTAACCATCTTCAAAAAAGCTGAGGTACGTGGAGGAGAATCAAGCTATCAGGTGGCACGTGAAGTGGAGACGTCTAATGGGAATCGCTTTGACATCGTGCTTTTAATCAATGGCTTGCCACTGATAAACATTGAACAAAAGCGGACAGACAAGTCGATTGATGAAGCTTTTGGACAATTCCAGCGTTATTATCGTGATGGCGAATATACCAATAATTTCATGGCCTTTTCGCAGATGATGGTGATAACAACTGAGATTGAAACGCGCTACTTTGCCACGCCAAAAACAATTAATGACTTCAATCCTGCCTTTGTCTTTCACTGGTCAGACAGAAAGAATAAGCGCATCAATGACTGGAAAAAGGTGGTAGAACACTTTTTGATGATTCCAATGGCGCACCAAATGGTCGGTGATTACTTGGTCATTGATGAAGCCAAGGAAGAAGAAAATCGTAGGCACATGCTCATGCGTCCTTATCAAGTTTATGCTCTTCAATCCATAGAAGGGGCAGCCTTTGGTTGGGATAATGACGAAAAGATTCCGCATGGCGGCTTTGTTTGGCATACCACTGGTTCGGGGAAAACAATCACCAGCTTTAAGACGGCTCTATTTCTATCTACAAGAGCAGGTTTTGATAAGGTCATTTTTCTTGTTGACAGAAGAGAGCTAGACAGCCGTACTGGGGAAAATTTCAAAGCATACGCTGCCTACGAACCTGTAGATGTTGATGATACTCGCTCCACTTATCAGCTGAAAAAGAAGCTAGGGACAGTCAAAAATGGTATCGTTGTAACGACTACTTTTAAACTAAACAATTTGATTGAAGATTTGAAAAAGAATGAAGACTACAGTCTTTCAGAGAAACGCTTTGTTTTTATCATTGATGAAGCCCACCGCACCACCATGGGGCAGATGATGGGAACTATCAAAGACTATTTCAGAAAAAATGGCTTGTTCTATGGTTTTACGGGTACACCCCTTTTTGATGAAAATAAGGTTAAAGGCAAAATAAATAAAAAGAGTGAACTCATCAATACGACTGAAAAACTCTTTGGGCCTGAACTTCATCAATATACGATAGACCAAGCGATTTCTGACGGGAACGTCCTTGGTTTCCACGTGGATTACATCAATACGGGTGAATTCAAGAGTTATGAAGATTTGCGTGAACAACTGCAAGATAAGGCTTTAATAGAGAATCCAGATGTCGATAAGAAAGAACTTGAACGTAAATATGCAGTGATGTCCGAGCTGGAAGTGGAAAAAGAAGCAGCTAAGCAAGAAATCTTGATTTATCAAGATGAAACACATATTCCACGGGTAGTGACAGAGATTTTAGAGAACTGGGAAAGTCAGTCTCAAAATCGTGAGTTTAATGCGATATTGACTGTTGCCTATAAAAAGCGTGTGATCGACTATTATAAAGAGTTCAAAAAGCAACTAGCTGAACGTGATGGAAGTTTAAATATTGCCATGACTTTCAGCTTTGGCAATGAAAATGATCCAGAAAATCCAGCACCTAAAGAAGCTGCGATGATGTTTAAAGATTATAGCCAATTTACAGGCATTGAATTTATTGCTGGAGACAAGAAGCACGGTGAAGATGCTTATTTTGAAGATGTGGTTGAGCGTGCAACACGAGGAGGTAGTGGACGAAATCCTAAGAATATCGACCTAGTCATTGTAGCTGATCAGCTTTTAACAGGCTATGACTCTAAGCGCTTGAATACCCTGTATGTGGATCGCCCTTTGATGTTGCAAGGACTAATTCAAGCTTACTCAAGAACGAATCGAGTGTTTGGAACAGCTAAGGAGTTCGGAACGATTATTAACTTTCAATATCCTAGGATAACCGAAGCGACCGTCAATGTTGCCCTAAAACTTTATGGCAGTGGCGGAAAAAGTAGTCATGCAATCGTTGACCATTATGACATTGCAGTGAGCAAACTGAATCTCTTGCTTGGTGATTTGGTGTTAACCTTGCCAGAACCTTCGGAGTGGGCTGATATAAAGGATGATGAGGATAAGAAAGAGGAGTTCAAGCAAGCTTTCTTTGCGGCAAGCGACCAAATGAATTTGGTGCAACAATACTATGAGTATCAGTGGAATGATGAAATCTTTGGTATGACTGAACATACTTGGCTTCAGTATATCGGTGCTTATAAAAACCTGTTTCCAAGACAAATAGGACCAGATGAACCGTCTATAATAAGACAGCTCCAAGGAAAGACAAAACTGACGAACATTCAAGTGATTGATGCTGCTCATATTTTAAGTTTAATCGGTGCAAAAGTTGGTTCTACGAATGGTATTCAGACAGTCGATGAAGAAACAAAACGTATTATTTACGAACAAATTCAAGATCTAAGCAATATGGGGGAAGCCGTAACTGCTAAGTTACTTCGTGAATTTGTAGAGAACGAGTTATTTACGGGGCATCTTTCTTCTAGCATTGACTTTGATGAGACTTTTGATAATTGGAAAAAAGAAAAGTTGCAAGAAAAAATTGCAGAATTCGCTGATTTTTGGGGGATACAGGATAAGGATACTCTAATTAGGTCTATTTATTCGTATTCAGATAGTCAGCCAGAGATTGTCCCTTACATCGAGGAAATAAATAATAGCGTTAACATAGAAGCAGCTCAAAATAAAGATTTTAAAGGTCGACTAAAGCACATTATAGAGTTAGGAAAAGCACTTCCTGACTGGATGCAAGAAGTAAAAAGTAGACTATCATAAAAATTCAAGGTAAGTAGGTTTGATTTACACCATACAAGCACACGAAATACAAAGAATTGTGAGAATAACAGTCCCTATAACAGAATAGAACAATAGTTAATTGTTAAGGAGGAGAGATTTCGCAAAATAAAATCTGATTCAAAGCGAGTCAGATTTTTTAATTTCATTTGCATAATCAAGTCACTTACGTATTTTTTATATAAAAATAAAGGCAAATAAATATAGCCACGCTGTGCGAAACCGATTTCTTTTGATATAATCAGAGATAGAATATGGTCAAAATGATCACATCATAAAGGAGTATTGAAATTGAGCAAAGTAAAATGTCCAAATTGTGGCGCTGAAATTGATATTGACGATATTTTGGCGCAAGATATCAAGGCTCAGGTAGTTGCTGAAGAGCATGAAAAACACAACAAAGAGCTCGAAAAAATTAAAATTCAAGCTGAGAAAGCAGCCAATGATCAGTTAGCCGCTAAATTAGAACTTGCAGAGCAAAAGAAAAATCAGGAACTTGACCTTGAACGCGAAAAAATTAAGGCAGAATTTGAAGGAAAATCCAAAAAGGAACTTCAAGAACGTGAACTCGCCATGAAGCAACTCACCAATGATGCGGAAACTGAAAAAGCGGATAATAAAAAGCTTCGCGAACAATTGTCGGAAATGATGGATCAACTTCGCGAAGAGAAAAAATCTCGCGAAAATGTCGAACTGGAAGCTAAAAAGAAGCTTTCTGAGGAAGAAGACAAAATTCGCGAAGAAGCTAAGAAAAAGGCAGATGAAGAGCATCGCTTAAAAAATCTTGAAATGGAAAAGAAACTTCGCGATACACAGGAAGCCCTCGCGACTGCTCAACGTAAAGCAGAGCAAGGTTCACAGCAGAATCAAGGTGAAGTTTTAGAGCTTGATCTCGAAGAAAGTTTACGTCAAGAATTTCCGCTTGATGAAATTAAGGAGGTCAAAAAAGGAGTTCGCGGTGCGGATGTGACGCAGATTGTTAAAAACAATCATCTTGAACAATGTGGCATTATGCTCTATGAGAGTAAAAACGCAGCTTGGCAACCGAAATGGATTGCGAAATTTAAGGAAGATATTAGGGAGGCGGGCGCAAGTATTGGCGTGTTGGTTTCCAAGGAAATTCCGGCTGATTATGGAGAAATGAAAAACATTGAAGGCATCTGGGTTGTAAAACCGAAGCTAGTTTTGGCACTTGCTTCTGCGATGCGCAATCAAATAATTTCTGTATGGACAGCCAATCATAATAACGAAAACAAAGATGAGAAAATGGAAATTCTTTATCAATTCCTTACAGGCACAGAGTTCAGGCACCGTGTGGAAGGGATTGTTGAAAACTACTCAACTTTACAAAATGATCTTGAACAAGAATATCGACTCGCAACCAATCGTTTCCATAAACGTCAAAAGATGTTACGTGGTGTAATTGATAATACAATTGGGATGTATGGTGATCTGCAGGGAATTACTGGTGGTGCGATGAGCGAGATTAAGCAATTGGAAGAGCCAGAGGAAAATTGAGTTGATTTAGAATAAAAAGAGGATTATAGACAATGATTTCAGACGATATAACTACTTGGGTAAATACATTACCCTATTGGCAAAGACTCATTTCTGACAAAATTTTTCATTCTGTTTTGATTGATGAAGACGTTATGAATGAAATTTATAATGTATTTAAGATTGAAAACAAGTTGATGCAAGGTAATAATGAAACTTTGATTTTAGAGCCAACGCAGTTTGATGATATCCAACCTGATGAAACTGTCCTGTGGAAAGGCATAGAGGACGTTAAAGGAATTAATGCTTTATCAGATAATCAGAAAATAAATATTGGAAATCAACTAACGATTATTTACGGGAAAAATGGCTCAGGGAAATCAGGATATGTAAGAATATTTAATAACGCCTTTGTGTCTAGAGGAGACAAGAGTCTACTCCCTAATATCTACTCTTCTAGTAGTGGTAAGCAAAGTGCAAAGTTATTATTTGAAGTAAACGGAAGCAACAAAATTGTGAACTTTCCTAAAGACATCAAGGTGCAGAACTATTGTAGAAGAGTTTCAGTATTTGACTCGATGAGTGCACTAGGAGATATGACAAAGGAAAATGAATTATCGCTTACTCCAATAGAATTTAATTTTTTTGATAAGTTGGCGAAATTTACTAAAGAAATAAAGGATAAATTTGATAATGAGAAAGCCTTAAATCAAGTTAAGAATGATTTTTCCGAATCCTTTAGCGAAGAAACGAGTGTCAAAAAAACGATTGAATCTATCAATGGGAATACTAAGTTGGAAGATATCAAAAAGGCGATTAAGGTTTCAGATGATGAAGATGAATTACTTAAAAAATATACTGTACGAAAGAAACAGCTAGATGCGCTCAATATCAATGAAAGAATAAAAAAAATTAATAATTTGGTACAAGATATTCATCAAATCAAAGATAAGATAAAAGTTTTAAGTGATAAACTCTGCGTTGAACGAATACAAAAAATACGTAAGCTAATAGATAAGTATAATCTTCAGGTCCAACTATCTTCTGAAGAGGGACTTAAACAATTTGAAAATGACCAAATAAATAATTTGGGAACTCCAGAATGGAAATCATTTATTGAAGCGGCCAAATCATATTATGATTCTATCGAGAAAGGCAATGAAAAACTTGATTATTGTATTTTATGTAAACAAGATATTTCAAAGATTGATTTAATTGATAAATACTGGGCATATCTTAAAAGCGAGTCAGAGTTACAATTAGCTCAAGTAAATAGAGATATTATAAGTCTAATAAATGATTTTGAAAAATTGAAAAGCAATGAAATCATTATTCCTAAAACAAGGCTATATGAATATTTAGAACTAAATCACGTTAATATCTTGTCAGCAATTACTCAATTCGAGGGTGAATGTAAAAGTCAAACTAAGGATATTATCAACGCACTGAGGAAAAAAGAATTTGGAAACGAAGTTCTATCTCCAACCTTTGGTAATAAAATTTTGGATGATATTATTCAAAATTTGAATGACGAAAAAGTAAAACTAAATTCATATGAAATAAGCAAGGAATCTGAGACTATCCAAAAATTTTTCAATGAATATAATGCTAAATTGATTGCAGAAAAACTTTTGCCAAAAATAGAAGATTATATTTTAAAAACTTCATGGCTAATCAAGGCAGAAAAATGTCGGGTTTCTACACAATCTATCACAGTAAAACAAAATGAGTTATTTTCAAAGTATGTAACAGAAGATTATAAAGAAAAGTTTAAGTCAGAATGTCAAGAATTAAAAGTGAATATTGAGATTGATTCTGTTCAAAGAGGAACGATTGGTTCCACAAAGAACAAACTATCTATAAAAGGGAAAAACTTGGATAAAATTTTGAGTGAAGGGGAACAGCGTTCAGTGGCATTAGCAAATTTTCTTGCTGAAACAGAAATATCTGAAGAAAATGTTTGTGTTATTTTTGACGACCCCGTTTCTTCACTTGATTATGAGCGAAGGGATCGTATAGCAAAGAGATTAGTTAAGCTAGCAAAAAGTAAGCAAGTGGTAGTGCTTACCCATGATTTATCTTTTATGCGTTCCCTAGAGGATTTAGCTAAAACTGACGAAGTTATTCTTGATTTTCAGCATATACAAAGACTTCCTAATAAAACTATAGGAGTTATAAATAGTAAAATCCCTTGGATTGGGATGAAAGTACAAAAACGACTTTCAGCTTTAAGGCTAGATCTCCAAAACATGACCGGCAACTATAGAAAGTGCGATACTCCAGAAAAAGAAGAAAAGTATGTAAAAGATGCAAAAGCTTGGTGTGAGAATTTGAGAGAGACATGGGAAAGAGCAATTGAAGAGACGTTGTTATGCGGTGCTGTTGAGCGTTATAAGCCGTCAATCAACACGCAAAGCTTAAAAAAAGCGACTTTCACTAAAGAATTATATCCTGAAATAGACGCTGGGATGCATGAATGCTCAGATTGGGTGCATGACCGATCATTAAATTTGGGAGAGAATGTTCCAGAACCAGATGATCTAAAAAGATATTTAGATAGATGTGAAACTTTTGTTGGATCGAACAAGGCTCATTAAGTGTAGACTGTCATAAGGCTGAATGATGTGTTGTGTTGTAAACCACTTTTCTTGTATATCTACTCAAAACTTGTATAATGATGGGCTAATAAAAATGTCCTAGCTCACAAATACGAGTTGGGCAATGTGGTGCTATTAATAATTAAGACGCTTGAGATTTTTCAAGCGTTTTTGTTTGTATTTATTTCGTAAAAACAGGCAACCGCACTTGGGGAAATTTCTCAGATGAGTTACTATACTTTTGACAAAATAATAGAAAGGGTGAAAATAAACGAATATTCCCATTCCATTGATAATACTAATTTCTAGAAGTGTTGAAATTGTGATTGGGAGTCATAAATTAAATTATCAGATTTAAAAATAAAATCACGATTCTAACTGAATCGTGATTTTTGGGGCTCTTTGTCAAATCCTGTGGGAAAATTCTTCCCCCTCTAAGAGTAAGTCACCGCGGTGGCTTATTTTTGTTTCATCAATTCATCAAAATAATCCGCTTCTTGAAGTTGCTAAAGCGGCGAAACCCGAAGGCGACGCGCTTGAGCGCCTTGATTTTGTTGTTCATGCCCTCCACGCAGCCGTTGGAGTAGGGCGTGTGCAGTGCCAGGCGGATAGAAGTCTTTTTGGAGGCAAGAAATTGGAGCTTTTTCACAAAGGTCTCGGGCAATAGTTCTTCTTTCAATTCGTCAATGATCTCGAAAAACTTCTGGTCGTCGTGCTTCCTGAAAGCTGTCAGTGCGGCCTGCAAGACTTCCCACGCCTCGTCGAGCACGGGTGTATAAGCTTTGAGTTGGAGCACCAAATCATGACTCGACGTCCACTGGCGTAAGCTGCGGGAATAAAAGCGATTTTCAGAGCAGTCGTCAAAATTCTTGAGCAAATAGTTCCAATAGTACTTGAGGTGGCGGTACTGCGGGCTGTGCGTGTCGAATTGCTTCATCTCCTGAACTCGCAGCTGGTTGAACGCGCGGGTCAGTTGCTGGACGACGTGAAAGCGGTCCGTGACCAGCTGAGCGTTGGGAAAACAGCGTTTGATGAGCGCACCGTAATTGGCATTCATATCCATGACGAGCATTTTGACTTTGAGTCGAACTTGTCTTGGGAACTTGAGAAAATAAGTCACGAGGTGCTCCAAACGACGGTCATCCAGCAAGGAAATCAGTTTGTGGGTCTGTCCGTCCATGGCGATAAAAGCCATTTTTCCCTTGCAATCTCCTGTGGCTTTAAACTCATCAATGCAAAGCACTTCGGGCAGAAAGCTAAAATGATCTTTTGTGGGCATCTGGTTCAAAAGGCGATAAAAGCTATAAGGCGAGACCTTCAAATCTCGCGCTGCTTCTGAGATTGACTGCTTGCTTTTGAGTTTCAAAATAATTTCTTTTTTGAGCAAAACAGAATCTTTAGTGCCTTTGGAGACCAAGCTTTCGGGCAACTCAGGGGTCGACACTTTGCCGCAGAAACAACATTTGTAGCGCTGAATAGCAATGATCAAAAAGCAAGGAAAGCACAGATATTCTGTGAGCTGCACCTTTCGAGGCATCATGCCGTGCTTATGAAATTTGCTTTTGTGACAATGCGGACAAGCTTTAAAGGTGGCTTTATAGGTGACCTTGAGCTCATAGCACTTGCCCTTTTTGAGGGGCATGAGCGTCTCGCTTTCCCAATCCTGAGCTTGCAAAAACAATTCTTTCATGATAGAATCAAACATAGCTTATCTCTCCTCTGTGTGTAGTGATGTACTTACAGTTTAGAGGTAAGTTTTTTATTTTACAAGAAAACAAAATCCTATGAGAATGATTTCCCACAGGATTTATTATAGAACCGATTTTCCTTCTAATGGCGAAACAATCACAAATCGGACAAAAGTTTTGTTTACACTAGAAGAAGAAATTCGTAAGCAATACCAGCTTTTAATCGAATATGGTGAAATTGAATCAGAACTTTACAATTTTATTAAGAATACACCAAATATTGCAAATCTTCCTAGCCTAGTAAAAAATAAATCTGCCTATATTACTGATGATCCAAAGGCTAAAAATATTTTAAAATTATTATTTTCAGATCAAGCTGGTATGGGATATATCAACGAAGAACTCAAGGAGGAAAACTTAGTAAATTTGCTTCTTAAACATGAAGTTAAAGTTTCAAATTTTCATAAATTTCAGCAAGTGAATTTAAAAGTTCTTCAAGAAAAAGGGATTATAAAAGAAGATGTAGAAACAGAAATTCTGAAAATAAAAAATCTCAATCGTTTTAAAATTTTTCAAAAAATTTGGAGTTACGGCGTAGTGTGTTCCCCACATGAAGATATAAAGCTTCAGAGAGAACTAAAAAAAATGGAATCTGAAAAGTTGATAAGATTCAGTGAGAAACTTTTTGCGGAACAAGAGTCTGATTTTCTTAATTTCGTCATAAATAATAAACTTTTTGATAATTCTTGGGCGATAAGAAATAAATACGAACATGGTGCACCAATTTACGAGAATAAAAATCAATATGAAATGTAGTGACCCCCAAAATATAGACTTTCCACTCCAAATGTTAGATTTTTGGTCTAACTTTTGGGGGTCACATCAACTTTAGCGAGCGACGTTATTTTATATAATGTATAAATGTTTGCTACCGTTCTTAAAACGGCTACATTAGACCTGTTGACGCAGGTCTTTTTTACTTGTACATTTATTATATCAAAATAATTTAATCAAATAAAAACTATCATCTTTAATTTTTTGTACTAGATTACTATTTGTACTATAATGAGTGAAAAAGGTTTGTGAGATAAATTAGGAGATAAGAATGTCATTTGGAGTATTTTTGTTAATAGCGTTTGTTATAGTAACCATTGCAAGTTTTATCTGGAAATATAGAGGACTAATCTATTTTGTAGGAATAGTATTTTTAATTTGGTTATTTTTTAAATTTTTCTTTGTAGCTTTAATCGTCATTTTAGGGCTTATAATAGCTTATTTTATAAGAAGAGTACAAGAGGATGAGAGAATATCTTCTGAAGCTGACAGGGCAAAACAAGCTCATCAAGAGGATGTTGACGCATGGAGAAAAGAGCAAGAGAGAAAATATGGCCCTAATTGGTATCAAGCAAATAGAGATGAACAAAAAGCTGAAGCAAATAATGCTAGAAATAATCAAGCAACTAAATTAATAGATTATGATAGACGTTGGGATAGTACAGACCCTTATATTATCTTAGGAGTAAGAGAAGTTTCAACTTTTTCTGAGATAAAGAATCAATATAAATTTCTTTCAAAAAAATATCATCCTGACGTTGTAACTGAAGCAAATTCTGATGCTATTATGAAAAAAATAAATTGGGCTTGGGATGAAATTAAAAAAGAACAAGAAAACTACTAAACTGTTGAAGTCTAGTAGTTTTTTTATAAGTTCAAATAAGAATTATTGTTGTTTCTGATAATATTCATTCATTACTAATTGTTCTAAGACAGTATTTTTAGTTGAATGGGCATATTCTAGTTCGTTAATTAATTCATTCATGGATAAATTTTTTAAAAAGGAAACACAAGCGTTTTGATCGATAACAAATCCACGGCTTATTTTTATTAACATAATTTTGTGTTTTCTAAGTTGATTATTTTTATTATTGACAAGATGTTTAATTTCAATAGTCGTTTTATAATCGTTATCTCTGAGCTTCAAAACAAGTTCTAATGCTTTAGAATTACTTAACCCTAATATATGATGTAAATAATTTAAAAGTCTGCTATGTAGTCCTTTAATACTCATACCAGTTATACTTTTAATTTTGTCAAAAGAATAATTTCTAGTTAAAAGCATTTCTAATTTTGGAGTTGAACAAAATAAGAGTGAAGCGATAATATTGGCTTCATCTTCAAATGGTAAAACGTCATCAGAATATTTTCCTGAAAATTTTGAAGTAAATACCTTTTTATTATCTTCTAACTTATGAAAATATAAGTGAGTAAGCTCATGTAATATAGTGAATTTGATTCGAGTTAAAGGCATTGATTGATTAATAAATATCAATGTTCTATCTTTTTTAGGCATTGTTAAACCAGAAGTTCTATTCACTAAACTATCGTCTAGGATGATAAAATCAGGATTCTGTACAAGGTCTTTATAGATAATTTCATTTTTTTGAGATTCAAAAAATGAAAAATTAATATCGTAATTGGACTCAAAGTATAAAATTATATCTTTAGGAAAGATTTTTGATACTGGTATTTGACTTTGAGCCGAAATTTGATTAAGTAGTTCATTAGCTATATTTAGACACTTATTATAAACGTTAGAATCAACAACTCTATATTCAACTTTTTTCATAGAGTAATATTATTTTTTCCAGATAGAATCGTCATTCAATCGTTCTTTAGCATATTTCATTAAGTCTTTAACAGCTTCATTGAATTTTACTTGTTCATCAGGGGTCATGTCTTCACGTTCCATACGAAAAGCTCCGATAAGCTCACTTTCTTCTTCGGATAAATCTTCCTTATGTTTTGGCTCATCTTGACGTCCGAGTAAGTAATCTACACTCACATCAAAGTATTCAGCAATTTCATTTAAACGTTTTGTTGAAGGATTTGAACGTTTATACGTTGTTAAAGTATTTCTAGGATAACCCAGTTCTCTTTCAATTTGATTTATGGATTTTCCGGATTTTTTAATTAGTTTTGTGAGTTGTTCGTAGAGCATAATTTGTTTTCTCCAAAAAATATTTAAATTTTTTTATTTAATTGTTGACAAGAGTAGAATGCTATGCTACAATAAATAGTGTAGAAAATTATTCTACATAAAAAGAAGCGGAAGCGCGCTGAGGCAACTCCCACTAAAATGTTAAATTAATAACCTAAGACATTATTAATTTTAACATTTTTAAAGGAGATAAGTCAATGCAAGCACTAAGCTTTAAATCAAACTTTATACAATTGAATAGCTGTGTGTTATGTCACGTGGCAGGTGCTTGTTCCATTTATCTAACAAGCTAGGGGAGAGAGCCGATGAATGCACCCCGATAACCGAAAGGTCGTATTGTCGTGAGACATTCTGAATATACCGTTTAAGGGGGAGTATGCTGTCAATGAGAGACACTATATTCTCTCTTTTAATTTAAATATGAACAAATAAAGTTTAAATAATTGTCCGAGATGACAAAAACTAGTCGCTTAAACTGTCAGAAATGGCAGTTTTTTATTGTAGAAAAATAATGGTTTTAGTAAAAATCTATCTTAATAAATTTAATTCGCTTAGGGACTTGTTGATACTGTCCTTAGGAAATTTGATTTATAACTAAGATAGATTTTTTTATGGGAATATAATTTAATAGGCTAGAGTAATTACTTTTATAAGTAATGGTACTGGTTCAATTCCAGTTGTTCCCTTAATGAAAAAAGAATGGAGATTTTATGGGAAGTTTTTCTGAAAGGTTAATTCATTTAAGACACAGCAATAATTTAACACGACAACAAGTGAGAGACAGTTTAAATATTAATAATGTATCAACTTATAATCGTTGGGAAAATGGAAGTAGAACACCTGATAATGAAACGATTGTAAGATTTGCTAATTTTTTTAAATTTACTCCTATGTATATGCTAGGATTAGTCACCTTAGAAATGGTGAGGAATATTTACTAGATGTTTTAGAAAATATTGAATCTGATGATACTGTTGAAGGGTTGAAAGCAAAAGCTGGTTTAGCAGAATATCGAAAAAATTACATGTAGTAATATATGTGTTACGTTAATCAAGAAATAAAGAAACAATGTTAATCAACTTTAACAAACTGCTTGACTTGTGATATAATAAACTTAAATTAGACTAAAGATAGGAATGTATTTATGAATAAGAATTTGAATCTTTTGAATTGGACTAAAAAACAGCAAATTATCGGTGGAGCAGTTACGATTGTTTTAATCGGTGGTGTTACTACTGGAGTAGTCGCTAATGCTAATCATCAAGCAAAAGAAAGAAAAATTGAAGCTTTAAAAAATAAAAAAATTAAACTTTGTAAGGCTAGAGCCGAAAAAGCAAAACAGCTTGAAAAATCTAATGAAGAAGACAGTAAGAAATTACTTGATATTGCTGAAAAAACTCCTACTGACAAAAATATTAAACTAGCTGAAGATTCAATTCTTAAAGTTAAAAATGCTGAAGTAAAAAAAGCTTTTGATAATCAAGTAGTAGGTATTAAAAATCGTGTGAAGTTAGAAAATGAAGCAAAGACAGCAGTCAGTAACTATCAAAAAGATGCTATGAATCAAAATAAATATAAAACGGCTCAACAAGCAATATCTAAGCTCACAAGCTCTTATTCAAAAGGTTTGAAAGATAGCTTGAATAAAACAACTTGCGACTTCTAAAAAACAAGCAGATGACGCTACAAAAGCACAGCAAGCTAAGAGTGAGAGTGATTCAAAAGCTAAGGCAACCAATACTAATAAAGAACAATCAGCTTCAACTGGAAGTGCAACTAACAATAATGCTAATGTTGATGCAGGTACTGATTCACAAAGTACAGTAAATAATGATGTTGCTAGTGGTTCTAATTCTTACGGTGGAGGAAGTCAAAATAACTATTCTCAAGGTGGTTCAAATACTTCTCAAAACAATACTAATTCAGGGTCAAGTAATCAAGGTCAAGGTAATAGCGGACAAAATAATTCTAATACAAACACAAATACAGGCGGTAATGGCTCGAATACAAATAATAATGGGTCAAATGGTGGCAATAACAATAATAATCAGCCACAAACACGATATGTTGGTTGGGTATCAGTTGACG
>JAFEHB010000113.1_pt1 | contig 23352 bp, 20 predicted proteins | sample 9267121 | NCBI WGS metagenome assembly JAFEHB01 (sample SAMN17103336, study PRJNA684904) | human gut metagenome | isolation source: diarrhea sample from child under the age of five | host: Homo sapiens | place: South Africa: Mafikeng, Mafikeng Provincial Hospital | collected 2019-09 | reverse complement strand
TAATATAGAGTAATATAGAGTAATATAGAGTAATATAGAGTAATATAGAGTAATATAGAGAAATATAGAGAATAAATTGTATATTTTAGTTTTATTATATAATTAGCTTTTACTTATAATAAAAAATCTATAAAATAGTATGGTGATCATACGTGCTAGATTTAAATAAAAAAATGGAGGAATAAAAAATGGAAGTACCGTTTGTAACATTTAAACCATTAGAGAAGGAATTAGATAAGGATTTGAGGGATGCTTTTGAGCGTGTATATAACCGTTCATGGTATATTGAAGGTGTTGAGGATGAAGCTTTTGAAAAAGCTTTTGCAGAATACTGCGATTCTAAGTATTGTGTAGGGGTGGGGAATGGATTAGATTCTTTATTCCTTGCTTTGAAAGCAATGGGAATTAAAGAAGGCGATGAAGTCATTGTTCCTTCAAATACATATATTGCAACTGCACTTGCAGTTACATATGTAGGAGCAACTCCAATATTTGTTGAACCAGATATTCGTACGTTTAATATTGATCCAACCAAGATTGAGGCTGCAATCACTGATAAAACAAAAGCAATTATGCCTGTACACTTATATGGACAAGCTTGCGATATGGATCCAATCATGGAAGTTGCAAAGAAATATAATCTTTATATAGTTGAGGATTGTGCACAAGCTCATGGAGCTAAATATAAAGGTAAAGTAATTGGTTCGTTTGGAGATGCTGCTGGATTCTCATTCTATCCAGGAAAGAATTTAGGTGCATTAGGAGATGCAGGTGCAACTGTAACGAATAATGAAGAATTGGCTAAAAAAGTAAGAGCATTAGGTAATTATGGATCGGATTATAAATACCATCATATTTATCAAGGTAATAATTCACGTTTGGATGAATTACAGGCTGCTTTTCTTGCCGCAAAGCTTCCTTACTTGAATAAAGTGAATGTAGAAAGAAGAAAGATAGCTCAAAAATATTTAGATGGAATCAAGAATCCAGAAATTATTTTGCCATTTGTGCCAGAATATGCAGAGCCTGTATGGCATATTTTCGGTGTAAGATGTGATAGAAGAGATGAACTTGAAAAGTTCTTGAATGATGCAGGTATTAGTACGAATAAACATTATCCAATTCCAATGCATTTACAAGGATGCTATGCAGATTTTGGATTTAAAAAGGGTGATTATCCAATTGCTGAGAAAATCAGTGAAACAGAATTAAGTATTCCAATGTATTATGGAATGACAGATGAAGAAGTACAGTATGTAATTGATAGGATGAATGAGTTCAAATGAAATTAAGAGATTTAGAATTGAAAGATGCTCCTTTGATGCTTGAATGGATGCATGATGAAAGTGTAGTAAAAAATTTAAGAGGAAATTTTAAAGAGAAGACTTTAGCAGACTGTGAAGCTTTTATTTTAGCATCTGCTGATAAGAAAAGTGATATTCATTTGGCAATCGTATCAGATGAAGATGAATATATGGGGACTGTAAGTCTTAAAAATGTGGATAGAAGAAATAACAGTGCTGAATTTGCAATTACTGTAAGAAACTCAGCTATGGGTAGAGGCTACTCATGGTGGGGAATGGAAGAGATCATTCGTTTAGCATTTGATAAATATGAATTAGAAAATGTATATTGGTGTGTATCTAGAGATAATGAACGAGCTGTACGTTTTTATGATAAACATAACTTTCATGAAGCCGTGGATATTCCAATGTCAATTACTTCTAACTATGCAGGAATGACGAATTTAAAGTGGTATTCCGTTTTAAAGGGAGATATTCTTGACGATAGAACTGAGGTTGCTGGATGTAAGATTGTACATATAAAAACAATTCCTACAGTAGGAGCAGGTGAACTTTCATTTTTTGAAGCAACGCATGATGTACCGTTTGAAATAAAGAGAATGTATTATATCTCTAAAGTTCCAGAAGGCACTAGAAGAGGATTTCATGCACATAAAAAATTAAAGCAGTTGTTATTTTGTCCCTTTGGAAGAATACAGCTTATTTTAGAAAATAAGAATGGAAGAGAGGAAATTGAACTTTCGGATCCTTCTATTGGAGTAGTTATTGAAGAGCCAACATGGAGAGAAATGTTGTGGTTACAGAAAGATTCCGTATTATGTGTAGCCGCTTCTGATTTCTATGAAGTAGATGATTATATTAGAGACCATCAGATATTTCAAGAATATTTGAGATAACTTAAATGTAAATCAATATAGAACAAGTTTATTTTGGATATATTGATAGTATATCTCTGAATGTAGCTCTAAAATCCATTTTAGCGTATACATCATTTTTTTAAAAGTGAGTAACCACTTTATGATCCCATTCAATAATTTTAGAATTAAGTACGTTAATAAATAGATAGTAAATCAGGCAAATATGCTTTAGCTAGACAGCAAGAAAATGCCTAGGGGTTATCAGACGGGTACTCACATTTTTCAATACTTTATTAATTGTTTAGTTTTTCAATAAGTTTTGAATGTTTCATGTGTAGAAGATAATCAATTTGAAATTAATGAAAAGTATGTTCCTTTCAATCAATAGGATGCCAAGATTTGTGGAATAGAACCTAAACAATGTAAAACAACTGTTATAAAAGAGTATTATTAAACAAATTGATGTGTATTGTTACTGAAATGTAGAGATTTAGGTTATTCAATTGCAAGTGTATTACATTATGATTAGCAAGCATCAATGAGTCACTCAAGATTCAGTGTATGGTTTTAGTAAAATTGGTTTGTAATGCTGGATGGATCCAATAGTTACACCGAACTGTCAAAAAATAAGAACTGTATAAAGAATGGGTTAATCTATTATGAGTTTTATGATATACTTATTCGTTTAAAAGTAATAAACTGCATTCACAACTTGATTGAAGAAAAGTACAAAAATATAAAGTATCAGCGTTGAAAGACATAAAATGTTATTTTTTTAAATCGAAACTCAAGAAATGGATAATATAGATAAACTACAGTACTTTTTTTAGATTGTAACATCTATAAAATCACTCGTTTAACATATTTGAAAAACAGTTTTTATCATATAAGTAATTAAGGGAAAAGTCATAACTATATTATTATTTTGTTAGTTAATCCTGTTTATTACACAAAAATTTGGAGGTCGCCTAATGTTAAATAAAATAAAAGAAAAATGGAAAAATGTACCTATAACATTAAAGGTATCATCAGCATACACAATATGTAGTATTCTTCAAAAATGTTTATCATTCATAACACTTCCATTATTTACTAGATTACTAACAACAGAACAATATGGACAATATACTATATATTCATCTTGGTCTAGTATTTTAATGATTTTTCTGACACTTAATTTAGCGTATGGTTCATTTCAAACTGCAATGATTAAATACGAAAATAAAAGATCTGAATATATTACTTCAATACAAGGGATATGTTTGTTTTTGTCTTGTTGTTTTTTGATTATATATTTTCCTTTAAAAAAATATTGGAATATCATATTTGAATTACCTACCATAATGATTTTACTAATGATTTCTGAAATTATATTTACAACTGCAACTCAATTGTGGATGAGTAAAATGCGATTTGAGTATAAGTATAAATCGGTGGTTGCAGTAACATTATTAATTAGTATCCTCTCACCTATTTTAGCATATATATTAGTATGCTTATTTGAAGAAAAGGGGTATGCGCGTATTGTTGGATATTCCTTAATCAATATTTTAATAGGCTTTTTTATTTTCATAAACAATTGTAAAAATGGTAAGAAGTTTTATAATAAAGAGTTCTGGAAATTTGCTCTAAGATTTAATGTTCCATTACTTGTATATTATCTTTCACAAGTAATTTTTAATCAAAGTGATCGAATCATGATTAGCCATATGGTAGGTACTAGTGAAGCAGCGATGTATAGTGTTGCATATAATTTAGCTATGATATTGAGCTTTGTTTTAAATGCAATTAATGATGCTTATGTTCCTTGGCTATATGGACTATTAAAAAATAATAAAGAAAATGAAAATAAGAATATTTCATTAATTCTTAGTATTTTAATTAGTCTTATGATTCTGTTTGTGATTTGGTATGCTCCAGAAATAATAAGTATTATGGCAGGAAGTAAATATAGTAAAGCAATATATGTAGTTGCACCTGTGTCCATGAGCCTTTTACTTTTATATTATTCTCAATTATTTATTAACATAGAATTTTATTATGAAGAAAAGAAGTTGTTAGTTTATGGCTCTACACTAGCAGCGATACTAAATATTGTTTTAAATTATATTCTAATTCCAATATTTGGTTTTGTAATTGCAGGATATACAACGCTTATAAGTTATATAGTATTTGCAATTGCTAATTACTCTGCAATGAGGAAATGTTTAAAATATAATGCTTTCCTGGATAATCTATATGACTATAGATTACTTTTATTGGTGTTAATATTATTTATGGCTTTTGGATTTTCTGGCGTTTTTCTTTATGATTATTTAAAAGTCAGATTATTTATTACTTTAATAATATTTTTAATAATATTTATTTATAGGAAAAAAATTTTTGATACTATAAGAAAAATAAAAGGGAGATAAAGATGATTAGAGAACATATAAAAAGTATAAAATTTTTGTATTATCCATTGAAAACTATAAAGAATATTTATAATCATGGTAAATACCAATACTCTTTGAGGTATATTTCCAAAAATATTAAAAGAGTCAGAAATAAAATTAATAATGATGAAATATTAAATGTGGTTTTTATTGTGCAATATATACCAGGGTGGAATAAGTTAGAACCTATTTATAAAAGAATGAAAGAACATAGTAGTTTTAATCCCATAATTGTTTGCGTCCCTTCAAATATTCAAAATCATGTTATATTAGATGAAACACATAATGATACCTATGATTATTTTGTGCAACATGGTTATAATTCAATTAATGCATTGGTTGATGGATTATGGTTAGATTTAAAAAAATTAAAACCAGATTATTTATTTCATTCAAGACCCTATAATGACTTTATGCCTAAAGAATATTGTAGTAAATCAATTGTAAAGTATGCTTTAATTTGCAATGTTATGTACGGTGCTAACTTTAGTTATAATGAACAAGATGTTACCCTTAACAGGGATTATTATGAAGATGTATTTATTTATTTTAGTTTTGATTCTAGTGAAGCAAAATTTTATTCTAAACGATTCAATAACGGAATAAATAAGCAGATTCAAAAAGTTTTACCATATGGAGCAACAGGACTTGAACAGATTCTAAATTCGAAGTTTGATTATCATAACAATTATTTTGATAAAACTGTTTTGTGGACTCCTAGATGGTCAACCGATTTATACATTGGAGGCAGCAATTTTTTTAAATATAAAGATTTTATTATTAAATTAGCAAAGGATTATCCAAATGTAAAATTTGTACTGAGACCACATCCGCTAATGTTTGGAAACTTTATAAAAACAGGTCAAATGTCTGAAGTTGAAGTAAATGAATTTAAACATTATATAGAGAAAGAAAAGAATCTTGAACTTAATGAATCAAAAGAGTATTTCGATATTTTTTGGAAAAGTGATTTTATAATTGCAGATTTATCTGGCATTGTGCCAGAGTATTTTATTACAGGAAAGCCTATCATTTATTGTCAGAGCAATGCTAATTTTAGATATGTTGAATATTCAAAAGCCATTTTACAGAGCAGTTATTCGGTTTGGAACCAATTTGAACTTGAAAAAATTGTCAAGAGATTAATTAGTGATAAAGATGATAAGAAAAACGAGCGGGAACAATGTATAAATAAATATTTTAATGAAGTAAATAAAAATAGTGAAAATATTGTTAAGTCTTTACTTAACATTTGATTCGATAGATGAAGAGGTGAAAACATGCAAGCATTATTAATAGCAGATAAAAAATTAAAATGTACTAATATTAATGTTGAAAATAATCTAAATTGTATGATAGAAATTAATGGAATAAAATTAATCGAAAGGTTGTTAAAGCAGTTAGATTTATTGAGCTTAGAACGTATTATAATTACTATTGGTAACCAGAATGAAATCTTAGAAAATCTAATTTCTTCATTTGGTTTAAATACAAATATTGATTTTATTTCAAGTTGTGAGAGTTTGGAAAATGGAGATGTTTATTCTTTATACGCAGCTAGGGATTATTTATGTGAAATGGACACATTAATAATTAATACTAATTTAATCTTAGATTATGAAATATTAAGTGATGTTGTAAAAGATAATAATGAAAATCTAGTCGTAATTGATAAATATAAAAGTTGGATGACGGGGAAAACAGCTATATTGAATAACGAAAATGAAATAGTTGGTATTGAAAATAAGTACAATTTAAATTCCTTAACTTTAAAAGATAGTTATAAACTGGTTGGCTTGTATAAATTTAGTAAAACATTTTTTAAAAAATTATGTCTTCCTATTCTAGAAATATGTTCAAAATTATCTTGTGATACAATATCTATTGAAAATTTATTAGGTTGTATGTTTGAATCAAATGATATAGCAATTGGCACTTATTTGATAAAAAATAATTATTGGTATTCAATTAATGATATTCAAGATATTGATTTGGCATCTACATTATTTTCAAGTGATGATAACTATGTTGCTGAAAAAATGTTTGGAAGTTGGGGTGGGTATTGGAGATATCCTCAATATCTTGATTATTTTTATCTAGTCACACCATATTATCCAACAAAACCGTTAGTAGATGAAATTAAAGCAAATTTTGAAAACTTATTATATCATTATCCCTCAGGTATGAAAGTGAATTCTTTGCTTGCTGCAAAAGAATTTGATATTAAGCAAGATAATATTGTTGTAGGAAATGGTGCTGCTGAATTAATTAAATCTATTATGAGTACTATTAAAGGAAGAACTGGATTTATTAAACCTACTTTTGAAGAGTACCCTAATAGACTACCTGAGGAGGAACATATTGTTTTCAATGTTATGTCAGATGATTTTTCTTATAGTGCAGAGGACATTATAAATTATTTTTATGATAAGGAAATTAAAAATTTAATTGTTGTGAATCCAGAGAATCCATCAGGAAATTATATTGAAAAAAAATCGATGAAAAAGTTATTAAACTGGACTAAGGCAAATAATATAAAGTTAATTGTTGATGAGTCTTTTGTTGATTTTGTTGATGAAGAGAATCCAACATTAATAAAACAAGGCGTTTTAGATGAATATTCAAATTTATACGTAGTTAAAAGTATTTCCAAATCGTATGGTGTACCTGGTTTGAGACTTGGTATATTAGCTTCATCTGATAGAGAAACAATTTCGTGGATGAAAAAGGATGTATCAATTTGGAATATTAATTCATTTGCTGAATTTTATATGCAAATATCTAATAAATATCATAAAGATTATGAGAGAGCTTTGAAGTTATTTAGAGAAGAACGAAAATCTTTTCAACAAGATTTATCAGAAATAGAGGATTTACGCATTATTCCTTCACAGGCTAATTATATAATGGTAGAGTTGTTAAATGGTATAGATGCAGAATGGCTTAAATGTAAGATGTTAAAAGATGAAAAGATATTTATCAAAACATTGGAGAAGAAAATAAATAATGGTAAGCATTATTTGAGACTAGCTATCCGAAATCATTCAGATAATACCCAATTTATATATGCATTGAAAAAGGTGTTGTCGAATCGATAGATGCAACAAGGAGAGTAAAATATGTCAGATTATATTTTTTTATTTGATTTGGATTCAACAATTTCAAAGAAGGAAATACTACCTACAATTTCAAAAATTATCGGTAAAGAAGAAGAAATGAGAGAATTAACAGAAGCTACAATGCGCGGTGATATCCCGTTTAAAACGAGTTTTTTAAATAGAGTACAATTACTTGACAGCGTAAATGTTTCTACTGTTAATCAACTTGTTTCTGAAATTCCGTTAAATGAAGAAATAGCTAACTTTATTATTGAGAATAAAGATCGTTGTTATGTACTCACAGGAAATCTAGATGTTTGGATAAGTGGACTTATGCATAAATTAGGAATAAAAAATCATGTATATTGTTCTAAAGCACATGTATCAAATGACAGAATTAGTCAGATAATTAGCGTAGTAGATAAAGAATTAATGACAAAGCAATTTGTTCAGCCGATGGTAGTCATTGGAGATGGAGATAATGATTCAGGAATGGCGAAACATGCTGATATAGCTATAGGTTTTGGAGGTGTAAGAAATATTGCACCATCACTATTATTAAATATAGATTATGCTTTTTATAATGATAAAAGATGTGCTGAATTTTTAAAAACTCTTTTATAAGAAAGGAAATGCAAATGTATAAGGATATAACAATTATTATATGTTGTGCTGGAATGGGTACTAGACTTGGGATTGGGACAACGAAAACATTGGTTAATGTTTGTGGAAAGCCATTAATTTTAAGGCTATTAGAATTAATGGATGATATTGCAGATATTAGAATTGTTGTTGGTTATCAAGCAGAGAATGTAATTAAATGCGTTAATAATGTAAGAACTGATGTTTTTTTTGCTTTTAATCATGATTTTAAAACAACGGGTGAAGCAGAAAGTTTATCTAAAGCAATGATTGGTTTAAAAGAATATTGTGTAATCATTGATGGTGATTTATTAATAAATCATGATGATTTTATGACATTATTAGAATATCCTGATGAATGTTTGGGTATTTGTAATATTAATTCAGAAGAGCCAATATATGCTAACCAGGAAAATGGATTTATTAATGAATTGAATGAAAATAAAGGTAATTTTGAATATAGTTGTGTTGCAAAAGTTAAATCTTCAAGGTTAAATAAGCGTACTGGAAGTGTCTATTCATTACTAAATGAACTTTTACCGATTAAATCTTTATTAGTAAGAACTCGAGATATTGATACTCCAGATGATTATGAACGAATGGTTGAATGGTTTAAAAAGGGGTGTAAAGAATAGTTATGAAAAAAATAATTACGTTTGGAGTATTTGATTATTTTCATTTAGGGCATTTGAGATTATTTAAGCAGTGTAAAAACTATGCAGATTATTTAATTGTTGCAGTACAGGACAGTAAATATATATTGATGTATAAACCAGAATCTCAAATTAGGTATTCAACAGAAGAACGCGTAGAAATACTCGAATCTTTAAAAATAGTTGATGAGGTCATTGTTTATGACAGTTTATGTGAAAACACATTAGAAAAGATTGATTTTGATGTTCTTGCTCTAGGAGAAGATCATCGTGGTGGAAGATTTGATGAAGCTGAGAAATGGTGTAAAAAACATAAAAAAGAGGTTGTTCGGTTAAAGAGGACAAAAGGTATATGTTCTTCAGAGATTAAGAATAAACTTTTAAACAATTAATGTGCCTAATCGATTTATTTTGTGTGTAAATAGTAATATTAAAAATCATGTTTAATTTAAAGAAAGGAGAAGTATATTGCACATTAGCTCATAAATAGGCTATTTGCAGTATGTTAATAATTATTTATATGAATTCAAAATTTGATTATGAGTCTGATTTAAATGAAGAAACTATTGACTTAAATGAGTTATTTCGTTCAATTTTAAATCATTTAAAATTGATTATTATTTTATGCTTGTTATTTTCATGTGTTGGCTTTTTTGGAACAAAGTTATTGATTGCTCCAACGTATACTGCTAGTACATCAATTTATTTAACGCCTCAGATTAGTGAGAGTGGATCTTTGGATTATAATTCACAGATGGCGAATAGTAAGTTGGTTACGAATGCAGTGAATTTATTGACTCAGAATAACATTATGTCTGAGGTAGCTAAAGATGTAGGATTTGAAAGTGCTGAAAAAGTTAAAGATGTTGTTACAGTAACGAATGAATCAAATACGGAGATCATTACAATTTCAGCTACAACTACAGATCCTAAATTATCTAAGGATATTGCTAATGATACAGTTAGTACGTTTATACGTACAATGCAGAAGAATTTGAATGTTAGTAATATTGAAATTGTTGATAAGGCTAAACTTTCTTATGTCCCTAGTGGACCGAATGTTAAGAAAAATACAGTGATGGCTGGAGCCGTTGGCTTTGCTATTGGTGTTATTTATGCAGTGTTGAAGTTCTTGTTGGATAATCGTTTGCGTACTAAGGAAGAGGCAGAAAAGTATTTGGGTATTCCGGTATTCTGCGAGATTCCTGAACTATAATGGCTAAGTATATAGATTTGCATTCTCATATTGCTTGGGGTATTGATGATGGTATGCCTTGTATTGAGGATGCTGTAAAAGCTTTAGAGTTAGCTAAGGATGATAGTATAGTAGGTATTTGTAGTACACCTCATTTTATTCCTGGTCAATTAGATGTTCATATCTATAATGAAATGGTGACTCGTCAATTGGAATTAAGAAAGATGAGTCCTATCCCTATTTATTTTGGTGGGGAAGTGATGATGAATAGCGAATTCATTGAAGGATTAGAATTAGATTTATATCCTACTTTAAATAGTTCACGTTATATGCTTGTAGAATATAATGTTCTTCGTGATATTCATTCGATTGATTATAGAGATGAATGTTTATATGAATTGAAGATGAAAGGTTTTGTTCCAGTACTTGCTCATATTGAAAGATATTTCCATGATGGATTGGATTATTCAATTATTGATCATTGGATTGATATGGGTTGTGTTCTACAAATAAATCGTACATCTCTACTTGGTGTAAATGGTAAGAAAATCCAGTCTAATGCATTAGAATTATTAGATAATGGATATTGTGATGTAATTTGTACAGATACACATAGAGCAAGTGGCAACAGAATTGAACAATTGAGTGATGTATATTCAGTTGTTTCTAAGCGTATTGGTTTTGAGAATGCGGATATCTTATTTTATGAGAATCCTAAGTTATTATTGAGTAACAAAGAGATATTAAATATTGAGGTTGAAAAGAAAAAGAAACTGTTTGGTTTCTTTGGGAGATAGAAATGGCAAGAAAGAAAAGAAATCAATTTGATGTGGATGAAATCTATCGAGGATTACGTACTAATATTGAATTTAGTCAGATGGATGATGCGATTCAAGTAATCAACGTAGTAAGTACAATTCCTAATGAAGGAAAGAGCACTATAGCTTGTAATTTAGCTCGTATTATGGCAGCTAAGTATAAAAATGTGTTATTAATTGATTGTGATTTAAGAAATGCTTCAGTTCATAAAACACTACAAATTTCAAATCGTTCAGGATTAACTAACATTATTTCTGAATTTAGAGAAGGTACAAGTATTCAGTCTTACGAAGGCGTACAAAATGTACAATATGACGGAGGATTTACTTTATCAGTAATTACCGCAGGTCATAGAGTACCTAATCCTAGTGAAGTATTAGGTTCTAAAAGATTAGCTAAATTCTTAGATCAAGCACGTAAAGAGTTTGGATATATTATTATTGACTGTCCACCAGTTGCGGTAGCTAGTGATGCCATTCCATTGTGTAACGTAAGTGATGGAGTATTATATGTAGTAGATTCTAAAACATCGGATAAACGTAAAGTTAAAGCAGCTATTAATGACGTTCAAAGAAATGGTGGTCACGTAATGGGCGTTGTATTAAATAAAGTAGAATCTGCAAGTGACAGTAACTATGGATATGGCTACGGATATGGTTATGGAGGAGAAGACAATGGTAAAAAGAAGAAAAAGAAATAGTTTCATTATCTTAGCTTCTACTCTATTATTAACTGGATGTGGAAATAGTGAATTAGAAATCACAAAAAATGATATTTTGGAAGTCGCAAGAGATGATGCGAATGCTACCAAAAAAGAATGTTCTAACGTATCTATCCAAGAAGAAAAGAAATACTATACCGTAAGCTTTGATACAACAACAGGATCTTATGAATATAAGATTGGTAAAGATGGTATTATACAAGAAAGAAATTATAAAAGAAGTAGTAGTGAAGAAACACAAGAAGTTTCTACAACTAAACCTGTAGAAGAAAAGAAGGAAGAAACTAAAACTGAAACAAAGAAAGAAGAAAAAAAAGAATCAACTTCCTTTGATGAGAATCAACAACAAGCGATTAATGCAGCTCTTGCAAATGCAGGTCTTGGACAAGAAGATGTAACTGATATTGGTTGTACTATAGATGAGGCAACACAACAATATACAGTGACATTCACTTTCCAAGATATTCATAATACGGCAATGGTTGATGCAGCTACATTCACTGTATTATCCTCTGTTCAAAGTTAATATTTGATAAAGAAAAGAACACTTTATGATTAACGCTTACATAAAGATTTGTCCTTTTCTTTTTTTTTTAGTATAATGAGTAGGTCATATGGAGTTGATGATTTAATGTCAAAAATAGGAAGCTTAAAAATAATAATTGAAATTGTTTTTTTTATGTTTATTATACAGTTTTCTGGATACGATTTGGAAACGTGCTGGAAATTATGTATATTATATTTTTTAATGCAATTATTGATTGGAAGATATCAAGGAAGAGTTTTATTAATGTATGATGAAATACGATTAATCATATTAAGTCATATTGGTTTTTTTATTGGTAGTTTTCTTGTTTTCCCAATTAGTACTTGGACTATAAAGAAATTCTTTGGGTTTGTTTTATTAACTTGTGTTTTATTTGTATTTGCAGGATGTAACTCTAGATATTCTCATAAAATATTTAGAAAGTGGTTTAAACATAATACGTTGATTGTTGGTGTTGGTCATACTGCAGAAAAATTAGGAATGGTGTGTTTTGGAAATGGATACTCACTTTTAGATGTAATAGGTTATGTAAATTGTAATAATTCGAAAAGAGTTAAATATGTTCAGCAGGAACAAGTCGTAGATGTAAATAAAACGTACGATTTAGATTCAATTTGTTCAGTAATCAAAGGAAAAGATATTGATACTGTTTTAATTGCGATTCCTGAATTGGATAGTGATGATTTGAATGCGATATTTGAAGTTTTTAAGAATAAAGTAGATGTGATTAAATATTTGCCTCAAGTAAATGGACTTGTAACTTTTGATACAAAGGTAGAAGATTTTGATGGGATTCTAATGATTTCAAATTCTCGTGGGTTAGAACATTTCTTGTCTTATGCTTTGAAACGTATCTTGGACATTTGTGCAGGTTTATGTGGTTTATTACTTTTAATTCCACTAACAATCTTTGTTTTTATTAAGAATCGTAAAGAAGGAGATAAAGGCCCTATATTTTTTACACAGAATCGTATTGGTAAAAATGGGAAAGAATTTAAGATGTTTAAATATCGTACTATGGTAATTGGTGCTGATCAGATTCTTGAAGAATTAATGGAAAAAGATCCAGCCATTCGAGAAGAATATACTAAGAATAAAAAATTAGTGAATGATCCACGTATTACAAGTGCAGGTAAATTTTTACGTGAAAAGAGTTTGGATGAATTCCCACAATTTATTAATGTATTATTAGGTCAAATGTCTTTAATTGGCCCACGTCCATATCTACCTAAAGAAAGAAAAGATATGGGAGACTATTATTATGATGTCATCGCATGCAAGCCTGGTATAACGGGTATGTGGCAAAGTCATGGAAGGAGTGATGTTGATTTTGAACATCGTTTATTGTTGGATGAATATTATTATAGAAACTGGTCATTCTGGTTGGATGTTACATTGTTATTTAAAACTATTAAACAAGTGCTATATGGTAGAGGAGCAGTATAGAAAGGAAAATAATGTATGAATAACGATTATATGAATGATGAAATGGAAATTGATTTGATAGAGTTATTGAAACATCTATTAAAAAATATTAAATCAATATTAGTTGTAACATTGGTTTGTGGTTTAATTACTTTTGGAATAACGCAGTTTATTTTACCTAAAAGTTATACTTCAAGTACAGATATTGCTATTATGCCTCAAGGTGAATTATTAGATTATACGTCTTATTTGAATGGAAATGTAGTTTTAGAAAGAGTTGGTTCTGAAACGAATATTGATGTAGATACACTTTTAAAAAATATTGTTATTACGCGCGATGAAAGTAATCCTTATAACTACAATATTACAATAATTACAAATAATCCTAAATTATCTTGCCGTGTTGTTAAAAATGTTGTTAAAGCTTTTAAAAAAGAGATGATGTCCGATTTAGGTTTAAGCAGTGTGGCAATTGTGAATGAGGCACAAGTTAATACAACGCCTGTAAGCCCAGATGTAAAAAAGAATACTTTAATAGGAACTTTAATTGGCTTAGTTCTAAGTGTTCTTTATTTTGTGCTACATTTCTTATTTAATAAACATTTTATTAACGATAAAGAAGTCGAAATGTTTTTAGGGGTAGATGTTTTGGCTGAGATACCAATGGAGAAATAGGAGAATTTTATGGTAAAAAATAAAGCGAGTAGCAATGCGTACCGTAGATTGCGTACAAATATTGAATATAATAGTAAGTATCCTAATGTACATAGCGTTTGTTTAACAAGTGCGAATAAAGGGTCAGGCACTACGACAATTGCATGCAACTTGGCAACAACATTTTTTGCAAATCATTCTAAAGTTTTGCTTATAGATTGCAATATTAACAAGCCAAGTATTAATAAGTATTTTAGTATTGATAATGCACTTGGATTGAGTGACATTTTACTCAATCAGGATTATAGTAATTATTATAGGTATTGTACAAACTTTAAAGATGATCATTCGAATAATTTATTATATGTTATGGGAACTGGTCGAAAAGTTAAAAATGCATTAGATTTATTAAGTAGTCGTTATTTCAATGAATTTATGGATGAGATGAGAAAACAATTTGATTTTATCCTTATTGATTGTCCTAGCTTAGAAGATAATAATGATGTGATTCCAGTAGGACATATTGTCGATGGTACGATTCTTGTGGTTTCTTTACCTGAAACAGAAAAAAATAATGCTAAGAAGGCTTTGCAACAATTAAATCGAAACGGTGTAAATGTAATAGGCACAGTATTAAATAAAGTGGAATAAGCATTATGCTATTCCATTTTTTGTAAAAGGATTTAATTTGTAGTAAAATAAATGAGCATGAGGAGATTTTTATTATGAAAAAGAATAAAAAACAAAACAAAGTAGGAAAAGTATTTGGGGTTATTTTTTCAATTGTAATGATTGCTGCAACTATGTATTTGTTGTTTAACATTATTAAATTGAATGTATTGCCTACAAAACTATTATTTTTAATTACAATTGTATTTGTATTATTGGATTTAATCTTCATCTTATTGTTGTGCTTCGCAACAAAGGGTGTTGTATCTAAAATCATTTGTATTATTTTTACCTTAGCTATTTCTTTGGGATCTTGTTTAGGTGGATATTATATGTCAAAGACTGGTGGACTACTTTCTAGTATGACAAATGTTGCTAAGCATTCTAAAAATACAATTAGTGTTGTAGTTAAAGAATCAAGTGATATGAAAAAGAAAACAGATCTTGCTGGTCATAGTGTAGGTACTTTAGCGAATATTAACACACAAGGTTCTAAAAAGATTTTAAAAGAATTAACTAATTCTGGAATTTCAATGGAACAAAAAGAATTTGGTAGTATGACTGAAATGTTAGAATCATTCTATAATGGGGAAGTAGATTCTATTGTCATTAGTGAATCTAGTCGTAGTCAAATTACAGATATTGATGCATATAAAGATTTCGACAACAATACTCGTGTTATATACCAAACTTCTTACAAGGTTGAAAATACAGATAAGGCAAATGCAGTAAGTAATATTACGAATACTCCATTTAATGTGTTGATTTCTGGATCAGATACTCGTGGTGGATTTGATGAAAATGGTCGTAGTGATGTAATTATGGTAGCTACTGTAAATCCTAAAACAGGAACAATTTTATTAACATCAGTTCCACGTGATTTCTATGTAACGACGGCTTGTGATGCAGGTGATGGTTGTATGGAAGGTCAATTGGATAAAATTACACATACAGGTATTCATGGTACAAATACGACCAAGCGTACTGTAGAAAAACTTTTAGGTATTGAAATCAACTATACATTTAAAGTAGGTTTTGATACAGTAACTGATATTGTTGATGCTGTAGGTGGTATTGATGTTACTGTTGCTCCTGGATATGCAGTAGATAGTTTCTTAATGATTCCTTCATTTAGTGTTCATGAAGGTGTAAACCACTTAAATGGGCAACAGGCATTAGCATATTCTCGTGAGCGTTATGCATATACTGAAGGTGATCGTCAACGAACTAAAAATCAACAACAAGTTCTAATGGCAATTGTTGATAAGATCACAAGTCCTGCAATTGTAACAAGTTATGCTTCTATTATGGATACTTTATCAAATACTTTCTCAACTACAATGTCAAGTCAAGAAATTTCTGATTTGATTAAATATCAATTAAATAAGAATCCTAAATGGAAAATGGAACAATATATGGTAAATGGTACTGGAGATACATTAATGTGTGCTGAGCTTGGTGACGCTGCTTATGTAATGGTTCCAGATCAAAGTACAGTAACAACGGCTAAGAATAAGATCAATGCAGTTCTTGCTGGTAAATCAGCAGATGATGTAGAGTAAGGAATTCCCTTACTCTATTTTTTTTATGGGTGTATACTTGATGTAGTGAGGTGTTTAATAATGGAAACTGCAGATTATATACAAAATAGAATTAATACGAACGTTCGTAACTTTGAAGAGCTAAGCAAGAAGTATCATAGATGTCATATAGGGTTGATGATTGCTTGCTTTAGTTGTTTTACTGGTGTTCTAATTTTGAATGTAATTTATTTGATTGTTCCAGTTGTTTGGTTAATACTTGCTTCTTGTGTATTGGTATTAGCAGGACTATTTTTGTTATTTTTTGACGTGTTGAATGATTATTCATCAAAGTCATTGGAATATAAATATAAGGCTGATTTATTGAACTATGAAAAGAACTTATATGAAGCAAAACAGGGTGGTTTTAAAGGTTTTGCGTTTCGTTGTGAAAGGTTCATGTAATCTCTTACTCTTTGTGTGAATTTGCCAACTCATGGTCATTTATTATATAATATATAATTGTGAGCTACAAAAGAGTTTATAGGAGATTTTTATTATGTCTAAAAAGGATGTAAAACTTTCACAGAATGTTAAAAAGAAAAAGAAGAAAAATAAGCGACCGTTAGCTAAATTAATGACTGTATTTATATTTGTTGCATTAGCGTTACTTGTTTTTCAAATGATATACTTAGATTTATTGCCAATGAAATTAATTATATTAATTTCTGCTGTGTTATTAATCATAGCTTTAATTATTACGTTAATAATGAATTTTAAGGTTAAAAAGTTTATTCCGCGTTTATTAGTTGGTTTAATATCTTTATGTATGTGCTTAGGATTAGCGTATGGAAATTACTTTGTTTATAAAACAAAAGATACTTTTGAAGTTGTTACAAGTCTTGCGGATAAAAAGGCAATAACAACTTCGATTATTTCAATGAAGGATTCTGGAATTACTAAGGAAACGGATTTGAAAAAGAAAAAGATTGGTACAATTTTAGAGATGGATAAAAAAGCGACTAAGCGTACTTTAAATGCTTTAAAAGAAGAGGGTATTAAGTATTCAACTCAAGATTATAGTTCTTTAGAGGATTTGGTATATGCATTGTATGATGGTAATGTAGATGCGATTTGTTTAAATGAAAAGTATCGTGATATTCTACATGAAACGGAAGCTTTTTTTGCTTTTAATACTTCAACTAAGGTTGTTTATCAGAATGTACATTATGTTGAAAGAGAAGCTAGTGAGAATGAGAGTGATCCGGTTAATGATATCACGAAAGATGCTTTTACTATTTTAGTAAGTGGTAATGATTCATATGGAAGTTTACAGGATTCTAATACTCGTAGTGATGCGAATATGTTGTTGACCGTTAATCCTAAAACGGGAACTATTTTAATGACAAGTATTCCTCGTGATTATTATGTTGATCTTATTTGTCCAGGGGATGGTGAAATGGCTTGTCCTGAGGGTAGCAAGGATAAGTTAACTCATTCTGGATTATTAGGCATCAAGAGTACAGAAAAATCAATTGAAAATGCATTGGGTATTAAGATTAATTATAATATTCGAATTAATTTCTCAAGTGTTGTAAATCTGGTTGATGCTTTGGATGGTATTGATTTGGATATAAAAGAAGGCGAACAATGTGATATTTTATATGCAAACATGCAGCCTGGTTTAAGTGTAGGTAAGCATCATGTGGATGGTGAGACTGCTTTGGCATTTGCGCGTGAAAGACATGCGTATGTTAATGGTGATAACCAGCGTGTAAAGAATCAACAAAAGGTGTTTAAGGCGATTTTCAAGCGTATTGTGTCTCCTAAGATGATCACAAACTATGGTAAGTTTATGGATGCATTGGCTGTAGCGTTTGATACAAATCTTTCAGGTGATGAAATTAGTGATTTTATTAAATATGAATTGAATAATATGCCTAAATGGAAATTTGAATCATATACGATTTATGGGGAATCGGCTTATGATTTCTGTTATGAGGCACAGGCATATGCTTCAGTGACGTATCAGAATGATTTAATGAATGAAATTGCACGAAATAAAATTAAGGCAGTTTTAAAAGGTAAAAGTTCGAATACTGTTGAAGATACTTCAGGGTATTCACAAGAACCTAGTGCAGACAATGTAATTCATCAAACTGATGAAACAGATTCGTATGATGATTCAGAGTATTATGATCCATCTCAAACTTATGATTATGAAAACCAATATTCTGATGAGAATTATGGTAATAGTCAAGATGATTTGTATTCAAATGGGGAGCCAAACTATAGTGAAGAACCATCTTATGATAATTATGATGAAGGGCAATAAGGAGGAAAAATGAAAAATAAAGGTGTTTATAAAATTATTTCTTTAATACTTTCCATTGTTATGGTGGTATTTGCCGTATTAATTGTTCTTCAATTATTAAAGATGGATATTTTACCACATAACTTGTTTATTCCTGTTATATTAATTTTTGCATTAATTAGTTTGATTCTAATCTTATGGATAAACTTTATGGCGCATGGAACTGTAAGCCGTGTGTTCGCAATGATTTTTGTGCTTATATATACGGTATCTATGGGAATTGGAAATTATTATGTATATAAGACAGATGGCTTTATGCAAAAGGTTACTGATCATAAAGTAGGGGATGTGAAGAATACAGTATCTATCATTGTTCGTGAGGATAGTAAATTCAAAGATTTATCTTCATTAAAAGGGAAAAAAGTTGGTAGATTAAATAATGTGGATAAGGTTGGAACAGGCAAATTATTAAAAGCTATAAAAAAAGAGAAGGGTGATGATTATTTCTATATAAAGAAATATGATGGTGCTCTTAGTGAAGTAGAAGCTTTATATAATGGTGAAATTGATGCGATGATTTTAAACGAATCGTATCGTGGTAATATTACAAGTGTTGAAGAATATGAACATTTCTCAACAGAAACACGTGTTATTTATTCAACGACTTATTATACAACTAAGAAGAATGATTCTTTAGTTGTATCAGATATTACTAAAAATCCATTTACTATTTTAATTAGTGGTAATGATACAACTGGTGATGTTAGTGAATTAAGTCGTAGTGATGTGAATATGCTTGTTACTATAAATCCAAAAACTTCAACAATTTTATTGACAAGTATGTCTCGTGATACTTATGTTGAAACGGTTTGTGATGCCGATGGGGATGTTGCATGTCCAAATGGTCAAATGGATAAAATTACACATACGGGTATTTATGGTTTGAATACAACTAGAGAAACCGTTGAAAACTTTTATGATTTAAAAGTTAATTATTCTTACCGCGTTAACTTTACGAGTGTAATTGATGTTGTAGATGCATTAGATGGAATTGATTTAAATGTTGAAGAAGGGGAGCAATGTGATTTGTTCTGGGCTAACATGAAGCCAGGTCTTCCTGTAGGACAGCATCATGTGGATGGTGAAACTGCTCTTGCTTTTGCTCGTGAGAGAAAAGCTTATGTGGATGGTGATTATCAACGTGTGCGTAATCAACAAAAAGTTTTACAAGCTATTATTAATCGTGCTATTAGTAGTAGTGTATTAGTTAATTACACTAGCTTTATTAATTCGTTACAAAGTGCATTTGAAACAAATATGACTTATGATGAAATCACAGATCTAATTAAATATGAGTTACAGACAAAACCTGAATGGAAGTTTGAAACATATCAAATCTCTGGTATTGGAGATGAATTGATGTGTGCATCTTTAGGTCAATCTGCAAGTGTTCAAATTCCGGATTTAAATACTGTTCGAATTGCTAGAGAAAAAATTCAAGCTGTGATGGATGGTAAATCAAGTTACGATGTTGCTGAAGATGGTGCTCCTGAATATAGCTATTATCCAAGTCAAGTTACTACAGATTATCTAAATACGGAAACTGAAACGGTTGATAATGAAGTAAGTTCAGATCAATTAACACAAGACCAGGAAACATATGATCCAAATGCCGGATATGATTCAGAAGCTGGATATGATACAGAAGACAATACAACTGAAGGATAGTACAAAGGGCCTATAAGGCTCTTTTTACTTTTTATAAGAATTCAGTTATAATAAACATATTGTAAAAGAGGTTTTATTATGAACAATTTATACAAATCAAATATATATCAAAGATATAGAGGTCTAATGATTTCTTTAATTGATGTATTGATCGTATTTTTCGCATATATTGTAGCATTTTTAATTCAGAATAATTTTCTTATTGCAGGACGAGTTATTACATTAACGAAGTTATTAGGACTAGGTTTATTCTTTTTATTAGCTTTGCACTTTATTGTTTTACGATTATTTAAAACACAAATGTCGCTGTGGACATATACAGGTCCCAATGAAATTATTCGGACATTCTTAAGTTGTTTAGCATGCTTTCTTGTAATGTCATACTTTGTTTTGAAAGTTCATTTATTCAACATTGAGTTAATCGCACTTTCTGAATTATTGTGCTTTGTTTTTTTACTAGGTGCAAGAATGTTGTACCGTATGGCAAGACGTTACATTATGGACTTAGAACGTGTAGATAATTGTTTGATTGTAGGAGCTGGTAATGGTGGATATTTATTGATGAATGAAATTTATCATAATATGGCCTATCCATACAATGTAATTGGATTCTTGGATGACTTTAAGAAAAAGGGGACTATGCTAAGTGGTAAACCAGTACTTGGAACTATTTCTGAAGTAGAGCGTATTTGTCAAGAGAACAATGTTCGTTGTATCTTTATTACCATTTCTTCTGTGAGTGACGAAAGAAAACAAGAAATCTTAGACTTATGTACATCCACTTCTATTCCAACAAAAATCATGCGTATCTTTGTTGGAAATGATGAGAGTAATCATATTTCATTTGAAGATATTGATATCAAGGATTTATTAAACCGTCCTAGCATTGACTTAAAAGTCGATCAGATTGGTTCTTATCTTACGAATAAAGTAGTTTGTGTTACCGGAGCCGGTGGATCTATTGGTTCTGAATTGTGTCGTCAAATTATTCATTTTAATCCTTCTAAATTGATTATGGTGGATATTAATGAAAATGCACTATATATGCTTAAACAAGAATTCTTAGTTATGAAACGAAAGAAACAAATGAATGATTCAATTCAACTAGAATCTTTAATTGTTTCCATTCGTGAAAGAGAAGAAATCTATAAGCTTATGAGAAACTATAAGCCGGATGTGGTTTATCATGCGGCAGCACATAAACACGTACCTTTAATGGAAGATCGTCCTACAGAAGCTATTAGAAATAATATCTTTGGAACTAAGAATGTGATTGATGCTTGTTGTGACTGTGGTATATCTCGTTTTATCATGATTTCAACAGACAAGGCTGTAAATCCAACAAACGTAATGGGAGCTACTAAGCGTATGACAGAAATGTATATGCAATCAAGAAATACTAAGGGTGGTATTCATATGGCTGCTGTACGCTTTGGTAATGTATTAGGATCCAATGGTTCTGTTATCCCAATCTTTAAAGAACAAATTAAAAATGGCGGTCCAGTTACTGTAACACACAAAGATATTAAACGTTATTTTATGACTATTCCTGAAGCAGCACAATTAGTACTACAAGCAGGATTCTATGCGAATGAAAGAGAAATCTTTGTGTTAGACATGGGAAAACCAGTCAGAATCTGGGACTTAGCCGACAAAATGATTCGTTTGGCAGGACTTGTACCAGGAAGAGATATTGAAATTCAAGAAATTGGATTGCGTCCTGGAGAAAAGATGTTTGAAGAATTAGCTCTAGAAATGGAAGAGTGCCATAAGACAGACAACAATCTAATCTTTGTACACGAAAAGATGGATATTGATTCAAAAGAAGTAGATTCTAAATTAAATAAGCTAAAAGATTTAATGAATCAAACAGACGATAAACTTCAAATCAAAGAAGTTTTAATGGACATGATTAAAGAATAGATATTCAAGCTAGGGTACTCCTAGCTTGTTTTAAATTGTTATGTTTTATGAGTATTCCATGGTGACGGAGCTACCCAATCCGTGAAAATAGAGCCATGTAATCCATTGCTCAGGGCCACTGAATCCACAAAGAGAAATTATAAAAAGACTTTTACACTTGTATTATTGAATATGACGGAGAAATGGTGCGTGTATAGCGCACCATCGGTATATTTGTAACGGTCAACCGGTGCATCAATCCTTCTGTTGTATGATTTACTCGACCATCATATTCAATATCAATCAATTCACTCTTATCCACTGTTCTTGCCTCTGTAATATTATAAAGGCATGGATATCACATTCATTTTATACATTATCATTTTTTCAAATCTTGATTTGACTGTAATATTGTCTTAATATTTTTATAGCCAGGCTGACTGATGTGATTCAACGCCAATTGACACGCATTTTTTATTCTGGTTTTTCCATATGTATCTGATAGTTTTAAAAACAATGATATATAACCTTTATTGGTTGGTTTGAGTATTCCAAGGTGGCAAAGCCATTCAATCCAGGAAAATAGAGTCACCCTTTCCATATATTCAGAGCCACTGAATCCACCGTACTGATCCACTTCATTTTACACTGAAGTGGCTTTAATACATCTATTTGATTTTGGAATAATTTTCCCGTAGAGAACGTCCTCATGATAGTGCCAAGATAAAATTCACCAAAATGGATCATTTAATTTTCACCAATTTGGATCGCATTATTTAGTTTTCAAATGAGTCCATTACGTCTTTTATTCTGTATGCAATTGACGGCTAATTCGGTGCACCCCTAGCGGTCATACCGGTTTCGAATGA
>JAFEHB010000573.1_pt1 | contig 23431 bp, 23 predicted proteins | sample 9267121 | NCBI WGS metagenome assembly JAFEHB01 (sample SAMN17103336, study PRJNA684904) | human gut metagenome | isolation source: diarrhea sample from child under the age of five | host: Homo sapiens | place: South Africa: Mafikeng, Mafikeng Provincial Hospital | collected 2019-09 | reverse complement strand
GTTGTTCCAGATACTCACAGATTGGATGGTATGCCCGGCTGTTGGCTTCTATGCGGAGTGCCTTATCCATGCATTTTTCACTTGTGAGTTTATAATACCGTTCAAAGAAATAGTAAAAATAAGTCCTGCCATCATCGTCCAGCTTGCAGATTTCCTCATTCCACCAGAGCTTTTTCACAATATCAATCCTGCCTGTCAGCTTGTTATACTTCATGCTCTCACGCACAAGCGGATCATTTCTCAGCACGATCATATAATTTCCTACCGTTGCTTTCGCAGTTCCCTTCTGTGTATATTCCAGCATCTGTTTCACTTCATCGACTTTACTTTTATCTACCATCCGGAGCATTTCTTTCATAGCATCTTTCTGTTCTTTTGTGGCAATCTCCTTTATCTTCTCTTTCGCATTGCTCAATTCTCTCCACCTCCTTCCATTTTTCTCTCACAAGTGCTTCCTTATCTGCCCTCTCCCCGAAGAGCAGGATATCCAGATAATACTCAATAACCGTCAGTTCCCTGAGAGCAGTCATAAACTTTTCATGCCATTCTTCTTTCCATGTTTCTGGTGCATACTGCTCTTTCCATTCCAGAAGCAGGCTGCGGTAATCCAGATATGCCCTCAGACATCTTAGATATTTTTTCTGCCAGAGTTCTTCCGGTGTCGGCTCCGGCTTTTTTATCGGAACACTTCTCCTGTTCTTCAGTGATCCCCTGTCCCTGCCGGAATAAGGAATCCCAAAATCATCTGCCAGCTTCATGGCTGCATCTTTCAGGCCAATACCAAACAGTTGTGCTGTAAAATCAATGGCATCCCCGGTACAGCCACACCCAAAACAGTAATATCTCCGGTCAACTTTCATACTGGGTGATTTGTCATTATGAAAAATACACCGGATCAGTCCGCTTCTGTTGAGCTTCAATCCATACAGTTCAGCAGCCTGCCGGACGGTCACGTTCTGTTTTACTTCATCAAATAATCCCAATTCATTTCCTCACTTTCTTATAACCGCTTCCCAAATCCGGGAAGCACTTTTTACTCAAAACAAAAAAGGCACTTTGTCCTGTCCTTACGGAATCAACAAAATGCCCTATATCTCCAGATCACTGGAATGCGTTTTTCCTTTATTCAGTTGTTTTCTCTCTGCCTCTTCTCTTTGAATCTTTGCTACATTTAATGCAAGTTTTTCTCTGATAGACGGCTTAACTTCTTTTTTGATTTCTTCCACAACGGCTTTTTTCTTTTCTGGTTGTTTCAACTGGCGGACGATTTTTACAACTGCTTTTTCCATTGCATTTTCAATTTTCCGTATCAGTCCATCCAACCTTTTTATCGCATATTCCTTTTCTTTTCGTGATGCTTTACGTTCCGGACTCTGTATCCATCTTTTAGAATCTTCAGCCAGATAAATGTCATCTTTTCTGGCAGCCAGCACAGCTTCCTTTGCCACCTTCTCTACTGCCTTGTCATAGGCTTCGCTGGATACTTCATCAAGCAAGGTTTCCACATCTTCAATACGGACTGTAAGCTGTTGCAGTTCCTCTCTCTGTTCTTCAATCAGCTCACCCTGACTTAGAATCCTGTCAGAATTGGAAATGAAATTTTCTTTAAACTCTTTTTCCTGCTGTTCTATTTTTTCTTTCTGCGACTGGATAACCTTTTCATTTGCCCGGACATAGTTTGACTGCCTTGCAAGTTCCAGATGATTTGCATTAACCTTAGCTCTCTGCTGATTGAGCATTTCCTGCTGAACCACAATCTCTTGTTTCTGCTTCATGCGGATATAATCCTGTTTCTCCAGATACTGCCTTCCACCATAGGACGGTTCTTCATCAATTTCCAGTCCATGACGTTTGCAGATATCCAGGAACATTGTCCGGCAGACAGAATCAAAAACAACCTTGCGGTTATTTGTCTTCGATCTCTTCTTTTCCGGATTCGGAAGTTCAAAGCCAAGCTCTTCCAGTGCCGCTTCCTGTTTCGGCTCAAGCTCCCCATACCGGTTCGTAGCATCGAATACATGACGCTCATGGATATGCGGTGTTGCTTCGTCCATGTGCAGTGACCAGTCAATGATATGCACATTAGAACCAAACCGCTCATCGAACTCTTTCTTAAATTCATCAAACACTAAGACCAGCGTTTCCACAGAAGCGTGTTCATCTATCGTTCCAAGCTGATAGATGCTTTCTTCCGGGCAGGTCTTTTTATTTTTCAGGACATCTTCCACCCCTTTGCATCTGTCGGGGTGTCTTGCTTTCTCATGACGCTTATTCTGGTTGATGACGTAATCGCTGTTATGCTCCACATAATATGCCATCTCAATCTGGTTGAAAGAAAAATTATCATCTTTTCCCCGGTCTGCCATTGTGGAATATCCCTGATAGCAGTCCCAGTAAATATTCTGATGAACTCTTTCATTGTCGATATGCTCACTGTGTTCCGGGTTAAATCTCCGGTCATTGTGGAGCGGATTGTAAACACCGTCTTTTCCAGATCTGCCGTTATGCCTTGTGCCTTTCAATTCACATCTCTCCTTTTTTCAAATTATTTCCCCGGAGGGGATTGCAGCGAAGCTGCCAAAAATCTCTGTCCTCGTTACAGACAGTACCCAGTACCATATGGCGAAACGCCATATCACTGGGCAATGGCTGCCGCCCTTAACCTGCTAAGGGCTTTGCCCCTTAACCCCAGCAAGGTGCTGCCGCCCTTTGCAATCCTGGCACAAAGGACTTCCAGTCCTCTGTACTCCCGGCAGACAAAACGTAACTCCTGCCGCTGTCCCTTCAGCTTGATCTCCGTTCCGTCTGTTTTTCAAAAATCCTCTGCATCGGATTTTGTGAAAATAAAAAAATGGGCAAAACAAAAGGCACTAACTTTTTACGGTTAATGCCCTTTCCTTTACTCATTCACATTTTCTGTATATATCATTCTGATAATTGCTTCAGAACCATTTTTACAATCTTCCTGAGTTTCATTCCGTCCCTCATTCCCAACCGGTAGAAAAATTCTTCTGTCTCTGCTCCGCTGTTAAATATCTGGTCACAATATTTTGTAATGACTTCTTCCTGTTCCGGTGGAAGTGTGGCGATCACTTTTTTATATTCTTCCTCAACTTCATCCGGTTCTGTCACAGACGGCTGGCTCAGTTTCCAGTCGGCATACGCTTTTCCCATATGTTCCGTTATGGTCAGGTTGATAAATTCTTCAATCTCTTTTGTCATCTTCATTTAAGAATCCCATTCCTTTCTCCGGTGGTCTACTCCATCAATGCTTCCAACATAACCTGAATGACTTCTCTCAGCTTCAGACCGTCCCTTAATCCCATGCGGTAATAAAACTCATTCAGATCACTGTTATTATTTGAAGTTTCCGTCATATAGTCAAAGATGATTTTCCCCTGCTCTTTCGGCAGCTTCCGAATCAGCTTTTGCACTTTCAGCTCCAGTTCTTCATTGAACGGATCATACTGTTCTCCATCTTTTTCCTGATAAACTTCTTCCATTCGTTTCCCGATCAGGTCGTTTATGAACTCTTTCATCTTTTCTGTTAATTCCATCTTTTTAATCTCCCATCAGTCTGATTTTGAGTGTTTCCAGCCACACTACTGCCCAGCCGGAAAGCACAGGCAGGATATAAAGTATAAACCCTGCCACAAGCATCCTGACCGCTTCTGTGCCTGTCTCCTGTCCGAATCCATAACCCAGGACTGCCGTGATACAGATGATTCCCGACAGGATATGAAATACTGTTGCTGACAGCCATGTGAAGAACATAACCACCAGTTGTATCATTGTAAGGCATATCCGCACTGGCAATAATACGATTTTCACAATGATTCTTACAACTACCATGACTGTCCACCCCTTTCACTGTTTCAGATAACTGCGATAGCTGTCTATCACAGAATCTGTAACACCGTTTTTGTACACTTTACGGATATCAACAATTTTTTCATCTTTTAATGATTTCAGCCAATCCAACAAATCTTTTCTGCTGTTTGCAAAATTACAGCATCTTCCGTCTGCATATTCAATTCGGTATCTCATAAGCCCCTCCTACACATACACCAATTCATTTAAAATGATTTCATCTACCCGACTTCTCACATTGTTTGCCTGGCGAACCCATTCCATTTGATCTCTGCTTTTCAATTCCTCTGTAATGCCTTCCTGTTGCATAATCTGATTCATAAGAAAATCTCTGCGTTCTACACACTGTTCATTTAATTCTGCAAGGTAAGTCCAGAGCTTCCCGGTCAATGTCAGATAGGAGTATAAGCCACTTTTGTAGTCTTTCAGATAGTTTTTGTGAAGACTTCCATAAAAGCCAATATCACGATTTTCTTCCGGCACAGCGATCAGTGGCAGATAGATTTCCCCGACCAGGATATAATCCAGACCATTGCTGTCATCGTGAACGATTCTTTCTAATTTACTCATGCTGATGCAACTCCTTTCTTCGGTTCTGCAGGTGGAAGCAGTGATACTGGAACAAACACGCCCTTTGCAATATCTTCCTGACGGATTTCCTCTTTTTTTGCATCCATCTCAGCTTTCTTTTTTGCCTTTGTTCGTTCATAGTATTCTTGCTGCTTGCCATTTGCTTTTCTTTTCAAGTAATTCTGATGAAGCCTGTCTTTTCTGGCTTCCCGCTTCTTCATTTCTTCAATTTCTTCCGGTGTCATTTCTACCTCACCGAAATGTGGAGGTAAATATTTTCCAATGAAATTAAAATAGATTTCCACTTCCTGTGTTGTCTCAATGCTTCCTTTTCGGTCACGCTCATGAACCACAATCTTTTCAACAAATTCGTTCAGCATGTAAGTGGTCAATTCCTCAAAGTTTTGGTATTTATCAACCAGAGCAATAAACTTCTCCGCTGATCTGCGACCTTCTTCATAGCCTGATAACTCAGCTTCCATATCTGCAATTTCTGCCGACAAATCTTTCTGTTCTTTAGAATACTGTCCGTCAAGAATCGTATATCGTTCATCTGGCAGCTTGCCAAGAATATTGTCCTCATAGATTCTGCAGATCAGTTTTTCCAGTTCCTGCACACGCTTTTTTGCTTCTGCTAATCTGTTTTTCAATCTTGTGATCTCACTGGACTGCTGTGAAGTCTGTGCCTTTTTTACTGTCTCCAAAAATTCTTCACGATTCAACTGTGAATACTCCGCAACAGCCTTTAAAAGTTCCTTAATCAGCTCCATAACCACATCAGCATTAATTCTGTGCTGTGTCTGGCAGAGTGTTCCAACCGGAACTTTAGAATATGCCGAACAGGTATATTGTGGCACTCGCTTGCCATTATTCACCCGATGGACATACATTTTGGAACCGCAGTCTGCACAATACATCAGACCTGTCAGTGGGTGGGCTTCTCCCCATCCATCTGGATATCTTCTCACATTGCTTCGGATTCTCTGCACATTGTCAAAAGTTTCCTGATCTATGATTGCTTCCTGCGTGTTCTCAAACACCGTCCAGTTATCCTCAGATACATAATGGCTTTTCTTATCCTTGAAATGCTTTCTGGTCTTGAAGTTCACTGTATGACCAAGATACTCTCTTTTCTTTAAAATACCTGCAACAGTAGAAGAGCCCCAGCCATAAGGATCTTTGATTTCTTCTACTCTGCCTTTCCATAATCCGGCATCTTTCTTTGCCATATGAACCGCTGGTATCTCGACCTTATCCTCTTTCAGTGTCCTGGCAATCTGATATGGTCCGTATCCATCCATTGTCATGTGAAAGATTCTCCGTACAACTACAGCTGCTTCTTCATCAACGATCCATACATTCGGATCATCCTTGTCTTTCAGATACCCATACGGTGTTGTACTTGCCACATGCTTGCCGGATTTCCCTTTCGCCTTGAAAGTGGATTTTATCTTTTTACTGGTATCCCTTGCATACCATTCATTCATGATATTTCGGAATGGAGTAAAATCATCGTCCTCCCGGAAGCTGTCTACATTCTCGTTGACTGCAATCAGGCGGACATTCTTCTGTCGCAGCAACTCCATATATTGTCCGACTTTCAGATAATCTCTTCCCATTCGGCTCATATCTTTAATCAGGATCGTTCCGACTTTCCCTGACTCAACTTCTTTCATCATGGCAAGAAAGCCTGGACGATCAAATCTTGTACCAGAGATACCATCATCAGTAAAATGAACAAGATTGGTAAATCCATGTTCTTTTGCATATTGTTCCAGCAGTTTCTTCTGATTCGAAATACTGTTGGATTCTCCGTTTAATTCATCATCACGACTAAGACGTTCATACAACGCTGTCATGAATCCTTGTTTCTCTGTCATAGTCAGATGTCCTCCTTCCTTCGTTTATTAAATTCCTGTTCTCATCCCATATCCGTTCCTGTACCGGATGCTGATGTTTCCGGGACGTATTAACCAGAAAAGACACGCTGAATGCCTATTCAGTTCTGGTATCACTATGGGCAGGCTGTTTCGTTTTCAAAGTTCGTGTAAGAAGTAAAAAAGTTCTTTACACTAAACGAAATGCTCAGAGGTCTTTTTACAGCCCCCTTACTGCATTTTTTTGATTTCGTGTCATCTTTTTAAAGTTCCTTACACAATCTCTGTACTGACGAAACAAAATACGGACATGTTTTAAAATTGTTTTTTACAAAATACAATTTCGTTCTTTAAGGTAAAAAAATAAGCCTCAAGAGACTTTTTAATCATTTTGGAGCTCCAACTCTTTAAAATTGATTGATTAAGAAGTCTCTTCAAACTTACTACACCGCTGGCGAGCTTGTATTTCTTATACTGCCTCACGGCGAAGTGCTGGGGGCTGCGGTGTTCCAGCCCGTCAAACATATAGTCCACCGCGTTTTTGAAGGTTTCGTCATCCTCCCGGACTTCCATGCTGTTTATCATTTCCACCAGCGTATTCATGTTGCGTTCTTCCTCCGGCCCCTCAAAGACGATGTAGGACACAAGGGCGCAGTACAAGAGGGTTTCTGCTTTTGTCCAGAACTCGTCGCCCTCCTTGCCGTCGCCTTTGGTGTTGGCAATCAGGGCGGTAACAAATTTCAAAACATCGCTTTCTGTCTTGATATAGGCCAGCGGATTGTAGTGCATGGATTTTGAAAAGTCGATACTGTTGAACACCCGCACCCTGTATTTCTCCCGTTGCAGAAACCGCCCGCACTGGTCGAGAGTGCCGCCCTTCGGGTCTACCACCACATACGAGGAATGGGCTTGAAGGAGCTGCGGGGTCAACCAGAACCTTGTCTTTCCCGAGCCGGACGATCCGATGACACAGGCGTTTAGGTTCCGGGCATTGGCGGGTATCTTCGGACGGGTGTTCATGGTAAGGAACTCCGTCCCGGTCAGAATGACATTGTTCTGAAATTTAGGGTCAACAAATGGCTTTATATCTTCCTTTGTTCCAAAGCGGGCGGTGCCGTACTCCGCATCCCGCCGGAATTTTTTCGCCTGCCTGATCTTTGACTGTATCAGCAGATACATCCCAGCCGCACCGGCAAGGCCCACCAGCAGGTCAATACCTCCCAGCCCCGGCCAGTAGGTTTCAAAGGCTTTGGGGAAGGTATCAAGCATCCCCATGAGCTTTGTCCCGAAGTCTGTGCCGGGGGCGATCCGGTAGGCCGTCCCGATTTTGGAGAAAAACCAGAACACAAAGAGGTACGGCAGGTTTGGGAGCACATATTTTCTAATCTTGTCACTCAACGTCCGTCCTTCACCGCCTCTCTGGTCCGCTGCTTTTCCTTTGCCTGCGTCCTGATCTGCTCCGTGAATTTCCGAAGCTGGCCGAGGATGGAAGCCTTGTCCTGCTCTTTGTTCAGCACCTTTGCGCTGTACTTCTGGAAGGCCGCCGTGATAGCGTCCGCCTGATTGGCTTTGAAAAACAGTAGGTAATGACCGGGGCTCACTTTATGGAAAGCGTAGTCCACATGGAACTCCTTTGCGATCCGGTCAAAATCCTTTGGGGCTCCCACATAGGGCATGGCGCTTTTGCCGCCATAGTGGTTCATCAGCTTTTTTACACTCTGGCGTCCCTGCGGGGTCAGCGCCTTCCGGTGGTGCTTTTGCAGCGCCCGCGCTACCTTCCCAAGAGCGGCAGCCAGCACTTTTCCCGTGAGCTTCGTTGTCCTGATCGAAAGGGCAACCGTTTTTTGGTTTACTTCTTCCTGCATAAAACCTCCTTTCCGTCGGGGTTCCCGCTATCCGGGAGGCCCCCGTACAATCTCGGGGAACAGAAAACCTCGGGCCAATGTGGCCCGAGGCTTACCGCTCGGCATCTCTGCCGGACGGAGCTTTCTTTTCCGGCTCCGTCTGGACTTTTTCGTCCTGTTCCCGCATGGTCTGCAAGATAGAGGGCTTCTTTTGAAGTTGGGAGGGCTTTTCGCCGGACAGCGGCTTGATACATTCCAGACGGTCAGCAGCCCGGATGGCGTTGTCCGTGAGCTGCCTCTGCCATGCGCCCACGCTGGGAGCCCAACGAAAGCCGCTGCTTTTCAGCTCGGCCCGGGTGTCCGCGTCAGGCTTTCCGTCAAAGAACACCTGCAAGCGGGTGTCCTCCCGGTTCATTTCCACACGACCCCCATCGAACTCCCAGCCGGAAAATTCCTGCTGTGCCTGTTTGGAAAGCTGTTCGATACGGGCCTTTACCCGGCGGATCTCCGCATTGTTGTTGGTTAGCTGGTAACTTTCAAAGGGCCTCGGGTCGCTTCGCCAACTTGACGCCATGCTTGCTTTCAGCTTTTCAATCTGGTCCGGCGACAGCAGCGCACAGCCGTCCAGCTTGCCATGCTTGCGGTAATAGGCATTGACCTCCTTCATAATGAGCTGGGAGCGTTCCAGCCCGTCCAGCTTCTTCTGGAGCTTTTCAATCGCTGCCGGGTCATCGGCGCTGATCCCGCCCATGCCGGTGCTGCGTATCTTATCCAGCAGCCCTTGAATATGCCGCCATTCCTCCATGTTGCTGTCCCGCGCCCGGTTCTGTTTTTCCTTCTTTCCCACCGGGAAATTGGAAGGCCCGGCGATCAGCACAGAGGGAACCCTCGCGTCAATGGCAAAGCCTTGGTTCATGTTTTCGGCCAGCTTGCGGGCGTAGGTGTCTAACAGATGGTCGATCTTCTCATGGTACATGGGGTCCACCCGGGATTTCTGCTTTTCCGCTATGGCGGCGGCCTTGTCCACCATTGCCCGGTATTCCGCCGTTGCGCTCCCTTCCTTGTAGTCGGAAAAGCTGTTCATTTCTTTTGCCCGGCGGGCGGCTCCTTCATTGATAGGGTAATAGTTGATGGTATGCACCTCCTTTATGCTTCGGGCCATGCTGGCCCGAAGTCTTACCGTTCTTCATGAGAAGGCCCCGCCTTGTCCTTTTTCGGAGCGGGTGGGGCTTCTTGAAACCGTTTGAGTGTAGCGAGAATGGAGTGGACAGGCTCGGCCTTTTCAGGATAGGCAAATATCCGGTGTTCCGGCGGAATGTCCTGCGGCCCGTGGTAATACTCCTTGAAGCCCTCCGGGACTGCCGACACATACCCACCGGGAGCGAATACGCCGCCCTCGTTGATACGCACATCCCGCCCGTATGCCTCATAATCGAAGTAGTTCTGAATGTGCTCCGGTATGTCGATAGTCCCAAGCTCGTCGGCGTAAAGACGGCCCAGCCCTTCATCATCGGAAATATCCGGGTAAAAGCGGTAAAGGTCAAGGTTCTGCGTCAGGTTTATCAAATCCTTCACGCTCCTTGTGTGTTTTCCCAAGACAAGAGCGGCTTCAAAGGTTTCCAGTCCGCCCTTATCCCGTACTTCCAGCAGGGCGTGGCCCAGCTCGTTCAGCTCGTCGATGTTCTCACATTCGTAGAGATAATCGTAGAGCCCCAGCACATCACTGTCAAAGCTGGTAAAGAACACTTCGCTGTACCGTTTCCCGTCTATCCCGATTTTGGCAAGGGCGGCCTGCAACTCCTGTGTCGTCATGGGGAAATGTACCGTTGTCCCTACCTCAATCCCCATTAAGGGGTATAGGGCTGTATTGGTTATATAGGCTTCAAACATGGGCTCATTCCTCCTTTCCGGCCCGGTCAGCCAGCACCTCATAGATCCCGGCCATAATGTAATCGGCGCAAGGGAGGGCAATCGCGTTTCCCAGTGCCTTGTAGCGTTGCAGAGGCCGGATCTCCACGCCGTCCGCCCCGTACTTTGTCCAGCCCTCTGGCAGCCCCATCAGCCGTTCGCTTTCCGTTTCCGTCAGAAAACGGATACAGCCGCCCTCCGGGTCGCCCTCATACCAGAAGGCAAAGGGCGTTACATCACTGGCTAAAAGAGTGGGAAAAGGGTCAGTTGGTAATCCGAAGCTGTTTCGGAAGGCCGTTTCTTCCTGCCTTTTTGCCGCTCCCCGCATACGGAAGCACTGAAAGGGGTGGATGACTGGTATCTGCCGCCCTGTTTCAAAAGAAGCTGTTCGATCTCCTTCGGCGGCGGCCCACCCGCCCTCTCCGCAAGGCGGAGGAAGTGGGAGCATTGGACGGGGCTTAAATAGTATGTCTGCGGCACGTCTGCCTCCAAAATCCGCCACGACGAAAATCCGCTGCCTTCGTGCCAGCCTTCGGGAGCCTGCCCAATACTGGGCGTCCATGAGTCGCCAGCACACATCAGGCGTTCCCCCTCGCACCATTCCGGCGTTTCCCCATCTTCCCGAAGGAGGCATTGGAACTTCGGTGTCCGAGAAGGCGGATAAGACGGCTCTAAAGTCCATCCGGTCATTTGTAGAAAACGCTCCCATGACGTTTTCCCAAACAGCGATAGCTGGATATAGGTTATCAGTAGCATCCCTCATTTCCTGTATGATACGAAACGCCTGATAGAACAGGCTTGATTTTGCCCCGGCAAGGCCGGAGCGGTTGCCGATCAGAGAAAGGTTCTGACAGGGGGAACCGAAGGTAATTACATGAACCGGCGGGATTTTCCCGCCGTCCACCTTCGTAATATCCCCCAAATGCACCATGTCGGGAAAGTGCCTTTTGGTTATGGAGATGGGCGCTTTTTCAATCTCACTGGCCCATACCGGACGGATACCGCACCGGGAAGCAGCCAGAGGGAACACGCCAATCCCGTCGAAAAGGCTTCCCAGCTTAATGTCCGGCATGGCCCGGGGTGCCGTGACCCTTCACGGCAAGCACCCCTTCCAGTGTGGTCGCCGCAATGCCCAGCCGCCCGGCAACCGCAATATCATTTTTTACATCCTCGTCCACAGCGCTGCCGCAGACGATCAGGGTGTGGGAGCGCCGCAGCATATCCCGGCGCATATCAATCCCGGCCTTGTGTTCCTCGGGAACGCTGTCATTCAAAAACAGCGGCAGATACAAGAGCGGGCAGATCGGGGAAAAGCCCGCCTCATAAGCAAGACGGCAGTAGTGGGCCGCCAGCTCCATATCAACATCCGGCTCGCCGCTCCATGCGGCGGTCAGGTATGCTAAAGGTCGTTTCATTGGTTGAGCCTCCATTTCTGTTTTGGTTTAGGGAAAAGCAAGAGTTCGCCCAACCCCTCCGCCCCTTCCCCCGGGAAGGGGAACGGCTCTGGAGAATTTATATCCCCGTCGCTTGACCGGGAAAAAGCATAACCGGGAGAAATCCGTCAAGGGTGCCTCTGGCACCGCCTGCGGCGGCGCTGCCCTTGACTGATTTTCCCGGCTATGCTACGGAATAACTGGCGACGGGGAATAATTTATATCTCCAGAGCTTCGGGGCGCGGGGCAGAGCCCCGCAATCCTCGGGCCATGCTGACCCGAAGTTTGGGCTTACTTTTCCTGTTCGGTTTTCTTCTCCGGCTTTTCATGTTCCTTCTGCTGACCCTTCCAGTCGTCCAGCAGCTTGATGATCTGGTCCTTCATTTCCCTCGGCGTAGTTTCCTTGCCGAAATACTTGCTCAGTTCCGCACCTGTCAAAATCACTTTGTCTACCTCCTTTTTGTCCTCCATCATAATGCCGTCGATCACATCCCCGTTGAGCAGCTTCTTTTCGTCCAGCTCACGCATACGCTTTGCCTGCGCCTGTGAAGGCGAGGACTGCTGGCTGTCAATGGCGACGGCGATATAGTTCTGGTTCTTCTTGCCGATATAGGAAAGCTCCACCGCCGTAGTAAAGCCCAGCTTTTTTTCATCCATCAGCTTCATCAGGTCGGGAACCAGCTCATTGAGCCGGATATACCGCTGCACCTGCTTGACCGCCATCTTATTGCGCTCGGCTACAATTTCGTTGGAGCGTTTTCCTGCGTCCTTCGGGTCAATCTGGCCCGAAGTGCGGGAGCCCTGGTGCTTGATGGCCTCAAGCTGCATTTTCAAGGCTTTGGCCCGCTCACTGGGGAGGATTTCTTCACGCTGGTTGAGATTGTCCTCGACCATCTGCGTGATGGCTTCATCGTCCGTCAGATTGCGAACAATACAGGGCATATCCGCATATCCGGCAAGCTCGCTGGCCTTCTGGCGGCGGTGGCCGGACACGATCTCATAGCCGCCATCCTCACGGGGACGGACGATAGCGGGCTGGGTCACGCCCTTGTCCTTGACGCTGGACACCATAGCCCGCATTTCTTCATCATCCCGAACCTCAAAGGGATGGTTCTTGAAGGCGTGAAGCTCGTTCAGCTTGATATAGACGATCTGTTCCTTGCCCCGGCGTGGTGCATCCTTCGGTTTTTCGGGTTCCTTCGGAGCGGGAGCGGCCTGTACCGTTGGCGCCGTTTTTTTCTCCGGTTCCTTTTTGACCGCATTTTCCGGTTTCTGTGCGGGAGCTTCGGGCTTCGGGGTTGCGGCCTTGTCCTTATCTGCTTTCGGGGGACGGCCCCGGCGCTTCGGCTGTTCCGGCTCTTTGGGTTTTTCCTCCGCTTTCTTCGGAGCCTCCGGCTGCTTTTCCGGTTTTTCCGTTTTTGCCGGGGCAGGCTTTTCCCCGCTGGGAGCTGCCGCCCGTTCCTCGACCTTCTTTTCCTTCATAATTTCAGCGAAGTTATAGACGGAAACCTGCGGGTTCTTTACCTCCGGTTCCGTCTTTTTTTCCGGCTCCGGAGAAACGGAAACCTTCTCCGGCTCTTTTGGGGGAGCGGGAGGCGTTTCCTTGCCCGGCCCGCTATCCGTTACCGGCTGTTCCGGCGTTTTTGTGGTTTTATCATCTGCCATAAGCATTTACCTCCTGTTTTTTGGCATGAAAAAAGAGGCTCAACTTTTCAGTCAAGCCCCCGTGGGAAGTTCCTCCTTTCTCCGCCATGATACAAAAATACCGCCCGTAGTCTCATTTGGGCGGTACTTTGTGTAAGATTGGCAGTCCATTATTAAGTTTTTTATTATGTTCCCTTTGTACACCGTTGCAAGAAACAGGGAAAATATAAGCAGGGTGGATTACTCCCTGCTTGCCACCTTTATCGCATTATTTATTTTTATCGGCAACCTTGGAAGGATTCCGCAATTCAGCAGTTTTCTGGAAAGAATCATGGCAGGAAGGGAAACACTTACTGCTGTTCTTGCCAGTCAGATTATGAGCAATGTTCCCGCTGCACTTCTTTTATCCGGCTTTACAGATAATTACCGGGCTTTAATTGTCGGAACCAATATTGGAGGTCTCGGCACTCTGATTGCATCCATGGCAAGCCTGATAAGTTTCAAATATATTGCAAAAGAAAACAGGAATCTGAGAGGGAAGTATTTGGGAATATTCACAGCCTCCAATAGTATATTCATGATATTCATGTTAATATTGTATTTTTTCCTTAGATAAAGGTTTTCCCGGAATTACAAAAGCTATAGCAATTCTTTCTTCGCAAAAAATTCTCCGCGGCACTCTCCCATCCTGGAAGAAAAGCCGCGGAGAAATAAATATATTTTCGGTGCCAATACAAAGATCATTAATCTTTACACCACTTTACAACTTTTTCATAAAAAAATATCGTACAGGGCTTTCTGATGTATAATGAGTTTGCTCCAAAACATTCCAAAGGAAAGTGACCCTGTACGACAAAGACATTATACAACGAAAAGACTCTGACTGGTAGACTTCACAAATATTTTTTGATTTATTTTGAAACTTTTTCTGCTCCAACGTAAGTAGGTAATCATCCGTATCTGTTTTTTTGTTTTTTATTCTGCTACAATCTCCTTTTTCTTCAGAGATATAAGCTTCCGCTGTCTTTTCAAGCGGTTCCTTTGTCTTCTACAATGTGATCCAATGCAGCCAGCGGCTCAAGTCCTTTCTCCTTCGCGATTGTCGCACGTGTGCGGCGCTTTGGACGATATGGGCGATACAGGTCTTCTACTGTCACAAGCGTTTCCGCTGCCAGAATCTGTTTCTTTAATTCTTCTGTCAGTCTCTGATTAATATCCAAGCTTTTTAGTTCTTTCCACTTTCATAGGCGTTCTGCACCCGTTCGGTCAGCACTTTTCCACCGTTTGCATACCATTCTGCCACAAAAGTATCAAAGTAATCCACTGGTTTCTCCCCACTAATGATCTGAAGAAATGCTTCCTGTTCCAGTTCCTGTAATTCTTGCGGAATTTCTGCATTTACATTTTCCAGAGGCAATGTCGATGTACTTGTTATTCCTGCCTTCTGCAGTTCCCCCACAGCCTGAATTCTTGACGCATACGCCGCCCATCCATTCGCGGTTGTCAGCTGTCCATTCAAGTAAGATTTGCATGTATTAAAATAAGACTTTTCCAAACCGCTAAGCTCTGATACATCAAGCGTCTTATCCAGTGCTGCCTGAATATGTTCTGTCGTACGGTAAAGTGCATCCTCATAATCCACATTAATATTCAGTGGCCGGGCCGTCGGATCTACATTAATAGAAAAATAATCATTCACTTCTCTTGCCGCACTATCCTTTGCATATCTAGACTGATCAAAAATCGCACTCACATACTTTGCTACAATTTCCGGATGCTCATATCCTTTACGCACCACCACATACATCCACTGGTCATACGATTCAAAAACTGATATCTTCTGCGTCTCATTTACCTGTTCTTTGTCTAAAAGATACGGTTTCCACTCTGCATTTGAATCGACATTATATGCTGCACTCAACGGGTTATTCGGAGCCCACCAGCGTCCATAGATAGCACCGCAATGTCCGGTTTTTAACAGATCATCTATGTTTTCCGTCTTTCGTAGCAGGAATCTCTGGTCGAGTATCTCATCCTCATATAGATTGTGAAGTTTCAAAAGCGCTTCTTTTGTTTCCTGTGTTACTGACCCATAAACTACATTTCCATTTTTATCCAGGATCCAGTGACATGGCATTGCACCGGCATGTATAAAAGTTGCATCCACTCCATAAGTCTGATCCGCACCGGCAACCACGTCTGTACTACAGGCAAGGCCGATTGTCTGACCGTCTCCTGCTGCATCCTGTTCTACAAATGCCCGGATCACTTCCAACGCTTCTCCTACTGTTTCCGGTTCCTTTAATCCCAACTTCTCAATCCAGTCTTTCCGCAGCCAAAGAAGCGGAGTTCCATCGTCAATCACCGTATTCGGAAATGCATATAGCTTTCCATCCACGGTTGCAGACTGTAAAAGAGAATCTCCATAACTTTCATACATTTCTTTGATCGTATCTGTCGTACACTCTTCATACGTTTCTGTAAGTTCTTCGATCAGGCCTGCTTCAATCAGGCGGAGCAGGTTATCTCTTCCCTTCACAACAAGCACGTCTGGAATATCACGATCTTCAATCGCTACATTGACCGCCTCTTCATAAGTATTGCCATCCTGCAATTCAAAGACATCTTCATTCTGAATATTAAGTATTTTCTTCAAATATCTCGTATATGCATTATTTTCGTACGTATCGCCTACAGGAAGATTCGAATTATTCGCCCCTGCAATCTTGCCAAGTGTATAGGTAACAGTCTCAGGATATTTCCCAAGTGGTGTATGCATCGCTTTATACATCAGCTTTCTTTTCACTTCAACTGCATTGCTTGCACCAGACTCACTTTGAGATGCTTCTAACTGTTCCATCTGTCTTTGACTTTCCTTCGTCTCAAAATAGGTTCCGCACCAAAGCATCAGCAATAAAATTAATGCAAGCTGGGCTGAGAGAATTCGCTTTTTCATATCGTTTTTCATAACACCTTCGCCTCCGTGTTCTTCGGAATTCGGATAAAGACCCTCGTTCCTTTTCCTGGAGTACTTTCTATCTTCATCTCACCTTTTTCTCCATAAAGGACATGGATTCTGTCACAGACATTTCGCACACCATAACCGGAGGACTGATATGTCAGAATCTGATCCGCCTTCTCCTGCGTCATTCCCGCACCATTGTCCCTGATTTCAAAGAAAATGTGCTCAGCCTCTTCACGAATCGTCAGCCACAACGTCGGATTCTCATTATCTGACACATCAATTCCATGATCGATTGCATTTTCTGCAAGTGGCTGCAGGATCAACTTCGGTATCAGATAATCATTAAGACCATCCGAAATCTGTTCAACCACACGGAACTCATTATCATGCATAACAAGTTGGATTTTGAGATATGCACGGATGTTATCAATTTCTTTTGCCACTGTAGTCATTGTTTCACCACGATTCAGGCTTGTCCGATAATAAGTAGACAGTGCCAATGTCACATGACTGATTTCATCCTCCCCCGCTTCAATTGCTTTCCAGTTGATGATTGAAAGCGAATTATAAAGGAAATGTGGATTGATCTGTGCCTGCAGTGCTCTCATCTCACTGTTCTGAAGCTGGATCTTACTTTCATATACTTCTGAGATCAAATGGTTCATCTGATCCATCATGCGCCGAAATGACCGGATCAGCACACCCACCTCGTCTTTGGATTTACTCTGCACGGTAACTTTACGAAGTCCCATATTAATCAGGTTCATATTTTCAGTCAATAACTCCAACTGCGATACCATACGGAGGGAAAAAACATATCCCAGAAAACTCAGAAGAAGAACACTGATCAAAATAATCGGAATATTTTTGAGCAAAAGCTTATGGATTGCGTTTTCACTTACTGCCTTTGGACGATAGATATAGAAATTCCATCCTGTATCCTTCATTGTCCGCCGTACCAGATAATAATTCTCACTGATACCTTTCAGACTCTCAATATCCTTCGGACGATATTTCTTATCCATAGAACACTCGGCATAGACAATATTTCCATTATCATCCTGAATCATGCCTCCTGTATTATCTGTGAGCTGGCTCATGAATGGTTCAAGAACTTTTTCATAATCCAGACGCATCTCCAACACCGCTTTGATCGTATCATTGTCATAGAATTTCCGACTGGCAATGATTGATTTATTCACACCGCGAGTGATGCTCCACTGCATTAATGTTCCCTCATTCAACCTGGAATACCACTGTTGATTCTCCGCATCCGACATTGGAAGAAGTGTATCTCCATGTGGCACTTCTATATTGTCAGAATATAATGTAATGCTCTGGATCTCTTTGTGATAGATCGTCGGCATCTGCAACAGTGGATCAGCCACCTTCACATATTTCAAATACTTCTCATAATCCGACTCTGTCTCCACATCAAAAATATTCCTGAGATTTTGAGAATAAGACAGATAATCAACCAGGTTCTCATAGATCTGAGACTGATTCTCAATCGAACTCACTGACTGTTCCAACATTTTCTCCAGATTGTACTGTTCCTTCTCTCGCAATTGATTCATCATGCCATACTGCATGGAAAAAGCAAGGAATCCTACCGGAACCAGTCCTGCAATCAGCATCAAAACAGACAGTTTTTTACGAAATTTCAGATTTTCAAATCGATGGATCAACTTCCGTATTTGTTTTCTCATCCGCCGCTATTCCTTTCCTGCATGCTTCCGGTGTATCTCCGAAAAACTCTCTGAAACTTCTGCAGAAGTATGAGTTATTGGAAAATCCTACTTCTTTCGCAATTTGGGAGATTTTCATATTCGTTGTCTCTAAAAGCTCTTTTGCTTTATTCATTCGCACTTCACGGATAAAACGGTTCAGTGTCATCCCTGTTTCTTCTTTAAATACAGCACTTAAATATCCCGGTGACAGAAAAACCATTGCGGAAAGTGTCTCTGCTCCCAGATCCTTTTCCTTATAATGGTGATAAATATATCCCTTCACGGTTGTAACTTCTGATCGGAACCCATCTTCCTGCTCTTGCATGCAATGTTCATATTCCTGAAGTACTTCTTCTACTATAGCAATCACATCATTAAGGTTTCTGCAGCGATATAATCGATCCACTCTCTTTGAAAGCATCTTTTCATCCAGCCCTTCCATCTGGTCGAGCAATTCTTTCATAATTCCAGAAAATACAAACTTTACATACATATCCGAAAATTGCTTATGCGCACGATATTTTTCTTCCAGTCTCTGAAAATCCTGACGGAGATGTGGCAGATCTTTATATTGAATATCTTTCGTAATCTGTTCCATGATTTCAGAATCTTCTGCCGGATCAGCTTTCTTCTCTTCCTGCTTCTCCCCGTGGAAAAACAGATGCTGACGTGGCTGATAGAACTGCTCTTCTAACATTCCTTCCAGCACCTTAAATTCCTCTGCCAGATTTTTTCCATCTTCGATTTCCTCACTGACTGCAAAATAACATTCACTGTCAAACTGTTGCGCAAAAAAACGATACATTTTCTCTACGATTCCATGATAATCTGCATATTTTTCCGTGAACAAAAAGATGGATTCGTTCGAATTCAGATTCACATAATGAAACTCTCTCTGCACCTCTTCCTTCAGGCTCATCAGGAAATGTTCCTCTTCCGTTTCGAAGAATCCATTTGAGGCACTGACAAGAACCATACGGGTAAATTGGGACAGATCATCTTCCATTCCATCTGTAAGTTTCTTAAACTGAACAAAATCTTCCTCTTTTCCCCCATACAGATATTTCAGTAAAAAGTATTTTTTCAGATAATCTTCTTTCTTTTCCTGCTGCTCTTTTTTCTCTATCTTAGAAGAAATATTTTCCATCACTCGTTGAAAAGTCTTATGGAATTCCTCCGGATCAACCGGCTTCAGAACATAGTCCACAACTCCATACCGCAATGCTTCTCTTGCATAAGAGAAATCATTATATCCGCTGAAGATCACGATTTCCATATCCGGATGATCTTCTCTCACTGCTTTCGTCAGCTCCAGTCCATTCATATAAGGCATCTTTACATCCGAAAATAAAATATCCACATGGTTTGATTCTAATACTCCCAGTGCATCCTTTCCATTCGTTGCTTCTAGGATCTGGAATTCTCCTTCCTCCCTCTTTAACAGAAAGCGGATTCCCCTTCGCTCCAGTTTTTCATCATCCACGATCAATATTGTAATCATTTCCCCACGCCTCCCACACGTTCACTTTACATTTTCACTATTCCTCTTATAACGTCCGAAAACAGCAGGGAATGTTCACTCACTCTCTGCTGTCTTTTTTTAATTTTTATAATTCTATTTTAATTCATTTTTTAGACAATGTCCACACTAGCCTTTAACCGCTCCGGCTACAACACCTTCGATAATATATCTCTGGCAGAACAGGTAGAAGATGATAATCGGCACAATTGCAAGAACCAGAGTTCCCATCATTGCTCCCATATCTACAGAACCGTATCCACCTTTCAGATACTGAACTGCCATCGGCACTGTCTTATATTTTCTCTGATCCAGTACGAGTGATGGAAGCAGGTAGTCGTTCCAAATCCACATTGCCTGAAGAATTGTAACTGTTACGCAAGTCGGCTTTGCAATCGGAAGTACAATTCTGAAGAATGTCTGGGTTGGTGTACATCCATCAATCATTGCAGCCTCTTCAATCTCCAATGGAATGGATTTCATGAACCCGGTAAACATAAAGACGGAAAGTCCTGCACCAAATCCAAGGTAGATCACAACCAGTCCCCACGGATTTCCCATATGAAGCATATTTGCGATCTTGGATAATGTAAACATTTCCATCTGGAATGGCACGATCATTGCAAACAGGCAAAGCATGTAAAGGATCTTTGTAAATTTTGTCTTCACGCGGCAGATATACCATGCACACATGGAGCAACATAAGATAATCACTGCTACAGATAAGATTGTGATAAATAAACTCCATCCAAATGCCTGAATCAGCTGTGTCTGCTTAATACCACGGATATAGTTCTCTAATCCGACATACATCTTTCCGGTCGGTATCTCGAACGGTGCTTTACTGATATAGACTTTTTTCTTAAAGGAGTTGATAAATACCAGTATGATCGGATACAGATACAGCAGGCTGAGTAGTGTAAAAATAACGGTTAATAATGTACCATGTTTTACTTTTTTATTCATTACTGCTGCACCTCCTTTGATGTTGTCAGTTTATTCTGGATCAATGCAATCACTCCTACGATAATAAAGAAGATAACTGCTTTCGCCTGTCCTACACCTTCCCAGCCAGTTCTTCCATAGAATGTATAATAGATATTCAGGGCAAGCATTTCTGACATCTTATCCGGTCCACCGTTTGTCAATGCAAGGTTCTGGTCAAAAAGTTTAAATCCGTTTGTAAGTGTCAGGAAGGTACAGATTGTAATGGATGGCATAACCATCGGAATTGTAACATATCTTAAAAGCTGTACTTTATTCGCTCCATCAATCTGTGCTGCCTCGATCAGCTCTCCAGGAATATTCTGGATTCCTGAGATGTAGATGATCATCATGTATCCAACCTGCTGCCAGAGCATCAGGATAACCAATCCCCAGAAACCATATTTTGAAGAATATGTAAGTGTTTTCTGGAAATGTGCCAGAATACCATTTAATAACAGCTGCCATACATATCCAAGTACAATACCACCGATCAGGTTCGGCATAAAAAATACAGTACGGAAAATATTGGTTCCCTTAATATTCTTTGTCAAAAGCATTGCTACCGCAAATGCAAAAATGTTGATCAATAATACTGTCACAATTGTAAATAATGCGGTAAACCAAAGAGAGTGAAGAAAATCTCCGTCTCCAAGGATCTTTGCATAGTTGCTAAGTCCAATAAATTTAGCGTCTGTCACCGTTGTGAACTTGCAGAGCGAAAGATATACGCCTAACACAAACGGTGCAAGGAAACCTATCGTGAATGCAATCAGCGTCGGCAATACAAATACCGGAAAATATCTCTTTATTGCTTTTTGCATGTTCTTCTCCTCCTGTCTTTCTTTTCTGTAAAAAGCCTTTCTGCGCCTTTGCTTTTCACAATTCTAATTACATAATTTCAGCCTGCCCCGGTATGCTCGTTGGCAGGCTGTTTGATCTTCTTCTCTATTTCACAGCCTTTTTATCTGCCTATCCTGTGAAAAGTCTTTTTTATTCGTTTGCTGCTGCGTATTCTTCAGCCCATCCATCAACAAATGCTGTCTGTACACTATCCCATGCGCCTGTACCCTGTGCATAGTTCAGAAGAGCTCCACCAAGATTGTTTTTCCAGTTCTCAGATGGCATTGTTGTAAAGTTCCAGCTTACTGGTGTCTTTCCTGCCTCTGTATACTCAGCATTTGCTTTTACAAGCGGGTTGTCCGGAAGGTAATCTGAGAATGTTGTGAACGGTGTTACAAATCCCATCTCGTTAGCCAGCATGTCACGACCTTCATCGCTCTCAACTACCCATTTCATAAAATCAAGTGTTGCCTGAATGTCTTCTTCTGAAGCGTTCTTATTTACACACCAGTAGTTCTCAGATCCTGTACAAAGTCCCTGATTTTCTTCTCCATCAACTCCGATGTAGATTGGAAGCATTCCCATATCTTCATCTGCTACTTCATTATCTTTGATATCATTGTAAGCCCATGTACCATTCTGATAGAATACTGCTTCGCCAAGTGCAAATTCACTTGCTGCGTCATCTCCTGTCTTAGAAGAAATCATAGATGGCTCACATGTAGAGTTGTTCAGATACAGATCCCAGATCTGTTTGTAGTTGTCAAGGTATGTTCCTTTGATTGCATCTGTGCTGTCAATTCCGTCTGCCTTATACTCATAGTAGATTGGAAGATTTGCAAGGTGTGTCTTGAATCTCCAGTCAGAGGAAGAATCCATTCCTGCTGAAGTAAAAGCTCCTTCTACTCCAAGATCATCTTTGTGTTCCTGAATCTCTTCTGCAACTGTCTTAAGTGCCTGGAAGTTATTCAGATCATCAATTGATTTGATACTGGCATCCGGCAATTCGAAGTATTTGTTCAGAAGAGCTTTGTTGTAGATCAGACCATAAGTCTCAATAACATAAGCGATTCCATCTACTGCGTCGCCATCTTTTAATATATAATCGTCAGACTCGACATCTTTATAAACATCGCTGTCTGAAAGGTCATAGCAATAATTTTTCCATGTAGCAAGTCCAACCGGTCCGTTTACCTGGAACAATGTTGGTGCCTCATCTTTTGCCATCTCTGATTTCAACTGTGACTCGTAAGTTCCTGATGCTGCTGTCTGTACATCAACCTGAACACCCGTCTCATCTGTATACTCTTTTGCAAGTTCTACCCACTGGTCAGCCTGCTCTGGTTTAAAGTTCAGATAATAAACTTTTCCGGATGACTTATCTCCTTTCGCTGTTTCATCTCCGCTTGATGTGGCTCCACATCCTGCAAGCATTCCTCCTGCCATTGAAGCTGCAAGTACAAGTGCAAGAATCTTTTTCTTCTTCATAATTGAATCCTCCTTTTATGATTACTTGTCTTTGTTTTTCTTGATGATGTTATTATAAGAAAAAGTTCCAAAATAAGATATAATAAAATTCCAAGAAACATAACACTATTTCAAGATTATTGTAATTTTTGAAGATTTTGTGTATGATACAAGAGTTCGCCAAGAACCAAAAGTGAAAAATAAAGGTAAAATTTACTTGTTATAAATAGGATTTGCAGAAAGGATGTGTCTGATTTTATGCTTGCAGGCACAAGAGGATAGAATAAAATGGATCGCATGATCAATTATCAGATAACAGAGAATGCAGATGGTCTGCGCATTGAACAGTTTCTGCGCCATCAGTGCTACTCCTATCGTAAACGGTGAAAACTGAGTACCTTTTTATCAGTTTCTATTTGTGCCATAATTATAGCAAGACCCGAAAATAATGCAAAAAAGGCAGTGCTGCAGAGCGCGAATTGCAAGGAACAGATTTGAAGGCGTACCGGGGTACGACGAAAATCTGTGACGCAGTAATTCACGCTCTGCGGTGCTGAATTTTTTGCATTATTTTCGGGTCTTGCTATAGATCAAACAAAGTTGAACTCGTCTAAAAAGTTGAGTGACTCAACTTTTTAGACTGACTATCATTTGTGGAGGTATTCACTATGGCAGAATAAACCAGTCTGGTTGCACAGCAGGTCCGCCTTATGCACTGGGCAGAACAGATCAGAGAATGTCAGAACCGTCTGGAAGGTATGGATGTATCGACCTGGT
>JAFEHB010000571.1_pt1 | contig 23596 bp, 31 predicted proteins | sample 9267121 | NCBI WGS metagenome assembly JAFEHB01 (sample SAMN17103336, study PRJNA684904) | human gut metagenome | isolation source: diarrhea sample from child under the age of five | host: Homo sapiens | place: South Africa: Mafikeng, Mafikeng Provincial Hospital | collected 2019-09 | reverse complement strand
GATACAAGCTTATTGTAGTAATACAATTGTGTATCTCGATCGAGTTCATCACATAGAACGATTTGGTTTTCTTTATGTTCAATGATTAAATGATCAATCATTTCTTTATTTAATTGTTTGATTCTTTGTTTCAAAGTATAATTTTCATCTAATACGCGTTGTACATTGGATGATAAAGCTTCAATGCTTGAAGACAATTGATTGGAGATTTGAATAGATTGATCATGTTTTAAGACATAGTCTTCATAGGCAAGTTTTCCACATAGGAAGAATAGGCGTGTGCCTTTTTTGATTTTCATCGATTTAATGATTTTAAACAATCCCACTTCAATCGTACTTTTTACATGGGGTGCGCAACACGCGCATAAATCTACATCTTCAATTTCGACAAGGCGTGGTTTGGCTAAGTCAAGTTTAGCTCGATATTCAATGTTGGAATAATCCTCTAAGTAATAGGTTTTAACAGGTTTATTTGAAAAGATGACAGAATTCACTAAAGCTTCAATTCTTTTCATTTGATTATTATTAAAATCCAGCGCATAATCAGCTGTAATTTCATTGTATCCTAAATGAAATCCAACATTATCCACATGAAATTCTTTGTGTATCAATCCAGAAAGAATATGTTCTCCTGTATGATGTTGCATATTGGTGTAGCGATGAGTCCAGTCAATAATACCTTGTACATCACCATTTAATGCAGAGTGCGTATAATGATGAATTTCATCATTTATGATTTGCACATCCACTACTTCAATACCATTCAACGTTCCTTTGTCACATGTTTGTCCACCTTCTTCAGGAAAGAAAAGGGTTTGATCCAAGATGATGTCATATAATTCATTCTTTTTAACACATGAAACAACATGGGCCTGAAATGTTGTTTGGTAGCCTTCTTGTTCGTATAGTTTAATTGTCATAAGTATCACCGGAATTAATCATAGCATAAGTGATATAAACTTTGACAAATAATTAAAAACATATTAGACTTATATGGTTTGAACAAAGATGTTTTGCTTCCCAACCATCTTTAAAAAAACAGGAGGGTAAAAAATGAATAGAATTAAAACGGAAGTTAAAGAAGTGAGTGTATTACTAAGAAGTATACCTTCACTTACGATGACACTTTTTATTGTTTCGGTCATCACCATGAATCTTTTGGCGAACAAAAGTATTAACTTGCCATTTAACTTTATGGCACTAGATTGTGGAATTGTGGTAAGCTGGCTTTCATTCTTATGTATGGATGTCATCACAAAACATTTTGGCCCTAAAGCTGCAACACAAGCATCACTTGTAGCGGTGTTGGTGAATTTAGGTATGTGCCTAGTCTTTTTCTTGGCATCAAAGATTCCTGGTGTATGGGGTGAATCCTATGTAGAAGGATCAGAAGCCATTATTAATGGGGCATTAGACGGAACAATTGGTGGTACTTGGTATGTACTATTTGGAAGTACAATTGCGTTTATTGTTTCTGCCATTGTGAATAACTATACGAATTCCATGTTAGGAAAGATTTCTAACAACAACAGTAACTTTAAATCGTATGCATTCCGCTCTTATGTATCTACGGGTATTGGTCAGTTTTGCGACAATCTAACGTTCGCATTGATTGTGTCACACCAATTCTTTGGATGGACATTGGTACAATGTGTTGTGTGTGCCTTTACAGGTATGATTGTAGAAACACTATGTGAAGTCATCTTCTCATATCCTGGTTTCAAGATTCTACAAAACTGGAAGAAGAATAAAGTAGGTAGAGAATATTTTGAATATATGAAAGAAAGCAGTCGTTAAACTGCTTTTTCTTTTGTTTAAAGTTGTTCTAATAATGCTTTTGTACAATTATAGGTATTTAGTCTTTGAGTTGTTTCTAAAATGACTGTTAAAATTTCTTTCGTATCTTTATCGACCAATTCACCATTTGGTTTGTAGTCATATAGGATAATCGGCTCAACAATATAAACATCTTCACAAGCATCTTCTAAATAAATCGCATAATGTGTATCGCTAATTGTATATAAATACATATATTCTTCAGATTCATATTCGAGCCCTCATTCAAGCCAACCATATCATCTTAATTGACATTATCGATGTCTAAAACATAGATTGTTTGAAAAAGTGAATAAAACTTGTTTAAGTAATGTGATATAAACAAGTTTGATTGATAATGAAATAAAAGTAGTATGAAAACGATTACAGATATGTTAATATGAAATTAGAAAAGGAGGACATAGTATATGATGTCATTAGATTGGTTAGTTTACGTATTAGGTGTAGTAGCTGTTGTTTTCTTAGTCGTTATGTTCTTCAAGTATAAAAAGCACAATCGATATGCCGATAAATTTGAAGACACATATCCAGATGCAAAGTAAGATTATGAAAAAGAGACAGAGAAAAAAGAATAATAAGAACGTCTTTATTCCACTAATTCCTGTTGAAATGACGGAAGAAGAGGTTAAGCAAATTCTTAAAACTAGAGAGGATAAATCCGAGGATAGGCGTAATATGCATCATAGTACTTGTGATGGAGTTCGTGTTTCAGATGAGCTTTCCTAAATGGGGACTCATTTCTATGGTTGTTCTACTTGTAGGTGGAACTATTTATGGGTTGTATATCCATGATTACTTACAAGAAATGATGTGTGTTGTAGATATTGGATTTTTTGTGTATGCGTATGAGCATTTTAATAAATAAATTCAAGATCATTCGATATTTCATTAAGAATGGAATATTCAATGAAGAAAGGGCAATTGAGATTTCTAAGTTTGATTTGAATGCAATAGAAGCTTTAGTACATTCTCAATTATTAGTACAAGTAGATGGTCGTGTATATTTGGATAAACCATTGTATGACTTTAGATACAAAGAAAAATATATCTATTATGGAGAGATTATATTGTTGATCATCTTATTGATATTTGCGTTTCATGTGTCTTATTTAAAAACTACATTGTTTTGGAGACAATAATATGAAAAAGAATCGACTTCAAAGACTACAGGAAGATATGAATGAAGATCTTCAAAAATATTTAGATGAAGACTTGTTGGATACTACTCCAAAAGAAAAGAAGGAATCTACTTTCTGGATGAAGTGTGTAGCTTTATGTTTATTGTGTAGCTATGGGATTGCACAATTTCTAGGAAGAGTATTAGGTGATAAACAGGCAATAGTGCAATATGGACTTGCGGGTATAATCGTGATTTGTGCACTCGCTTTCTATATCTGGCTACGAAGAAAGTATAGGTAATGATTATGAATGATAAACAGAAAAAAATTATTGATAAATTGAATAAGGATAATGAATCATTAAATCAAGGACATAAATCCATGGTGGAATATTCTAAAGGGATGATTTGTATAGGCTTATTTGTAGTGTGTTTCTTGATTTACTATTTTTCGAAGAATATATTTTTTCTGCTTGGATTTTTATCATTTGAAATCTTTAATTTGATCTACGCAAAGAATGATAAGAAGAAGATTGGAATTGGTATTATAGTTGGAGTTGTAATCTATATTATTTTGGAATTGTGGATATAATCATATTGGATTGAATCCATTATAAAAGATGGGCTGTTGCAGCATGTGTAACAGTCCTTTTTGAATAGAAATTTAGTATTGAACGATTCATTGATTCATGTATTTTACGTAAGAAAATAACAAATGATACGTTTGGTTGAAAATGAATAAAAAACTGTATGAAAACGATTTCAGACATGTTAATATGAAATTAGAAAAGGAGGACATAGTAATATGACATTAGATTGGTTAGTTTACGTATTAGGCGTAGTAGCAGTTGTTTTCTTAGTCGTTATGTTCTTCAAGTATAAAAAGCACAATCGATATGCCGATAAATTTGTAGACACATATCCAGATGCAAAGTAGGATTATAGATAATAAGCTTCCAAGACTACAAGATAATATAGAAGAGGAGGTGGACCTATGAAGAAGTATACAGCGGCATTGTTATGTGTATTCTTGGTTTGTGGATGTTCGAATATAACACCAAATAATGAAAAAGTAGAGGCTAGTCAGGAAAAGCTAGAGAATATGACAGCCTTATATACGGGTTTTGCAGAAGCGAATGAAACTATAGATAATAAGTCGAAGATTGGTGTATGGGCCTATTATGAGGATGGTACAAAAGAATTCATTACACAAGGATGGACTGTCAAAGAGCCTGTCACATTAGAAGCTGGAAAGACTTCAGAGGTTACTGTTGAATATCAGGGATTAGAAAGTACGATTATGGTTGAATGTAGTGAAGTGGATGAAGCATCCTTTAAGGCGGAGTCACAATCACCGGATCAATCGGATTTAGAGGTTACACATTCTAAGTGGTATGGAAAGAAATTGACATATACGGGAAAAATCATAGCTCGCGTAGATGATAAAGATTTTAGAGGATATATGATAAATATTTTTGATGATAAGTCTTATGTTTGTGTGCTTGATTTCAATAAAGAATTTGATTTTAAAGAAGGTCAAACTGTTACATTCTGGGCATATGGACTTGGGCGTGTGGAATCCAAAGGATTGTTTGGAAAAGAGAGAAGTTGTATTGCGTTTAAGGCAAAATATATGGAAGAAGCATAATAACATGTTTATGAATCACAAAATGGTGAGGAGGAAAAACTTATGGATTTAAATGATTATGTTAAATTTGATGATTCTTGCAGACAATTTGAGATTGTTACTGGAACACAAGGAAAATACTCTTATGATGATGTGATAAGAGTATCTGTTTTAAATGAAAAGGCAAAGTATAAGGGAAAAGGAATTCCATTTACTGCTGTGCTTCCGGGTGGACCATTACCATACGGCTTATTACAGAATCCATATTTGTATGTTGGAGTAAAAATTGTTTTAAAGAATGAAACTGTATTAGCTATTTATGTGTCAAAAGAAAAGACAATGGTCAATACAGACCAGTACATACAAGATCGTAAGATCGCAAAGAAGATAGAGGAGATGATTAAAAATGTGTGTAAAATTTCATGATGAAGAAAAAAGATTAGAAATCATTGGTGGTGCAAGCTGCTTATATGAAGAGATTCAAAAGTGTTCCGTTCAAAATGAAGATGCAAATTTCAAAGGTAAAACAAAACCATTTACACATACTATATTAGGTGGAGCTACATTTATGGCGGGTGCAGTAGAACCAATGATGTATGTAGGCATTAAAGTTGTTCTAAAAGATAATAGTGTATTACCAATATATGTTTCCAAGGAAAAAGTGGTATTTAATAGTGATAAGTATTTAAATGATGTTAAAGAAGCCAATGCAATATTGAAGGAATTAGAAAAGAGATTGCAATCTTAAAATTGTTGCATTCGAGGCATAGGGTGTAACAAAAAAATTGAAGAATCGATATTAAGTATAAAGAAAGTAAGGTGAAATAATATGTGGAACAGGCAACAAGTTAAAGAACAAGCTAAACAAATCATGAAACGAAATTATTGGAAGATGTTTGTGGTTACGTTGATTGCAGGAATATTGAGTACTTATTATGTGACTGTTATTCAAGAAGTACAAGGTTTAGTACCTGATGTTGTATTGCCAAGTATGTTTTCTTCAATCCTTTCATTTTTATCAATGGAATCTATTGTAGGATTATTATTTTCTATCTTTATTGGCTTTGCCATTAGAGTCGGAGAACAATATTATTTCATTAAAAATCATTATGGAAATCCAGCGTTAAATGAAATGTTTCAAAGCTTTAAAGGGAATTATTTAAATGTGGTAAAAATCATGCTTATCATGGAATTAAAAATAATGCTTTGGCTTTTATTGCTTGTAGTTCCTGGAATTATAAAGGCGTATGAATATTCTATGATTCCATGTTTATTGGCAGAAAATCCTAATATTACTACAGATGAAGCTTTCTCGTTATCCAAACAAATGACGACTGGACAAAAGATGGATCTGTTTGTCTTAGATTTGTCTTTTCTAGGATGGTATTTTCTAGGTTTTCTTTGCTTTGGAATTGGAGCATTGTTTGTGAAGCCATATGATGTAGCTGCGTTTACAGAGGTTTATTTGATTCTAAAAGAATCTGTAAAGAAGGATGAGTGTGTAACTGATTCTCAAAGCGATTAAAAACGACAATCTCTATTGATTAATTGAATAATATAAATCTATGTTGAAATAACAACGGATTACATTTTAATAGAGTAAATATTCTGAATATTTGGTGTAATGTTTGAAAAATGAGGATAGTCTATGATTGAAATAAGAAATGTAAGCATTGAAACAAGACATAATATTTTAAAAGATGCAAATTATATATTTGATGATGGAAAAATATATGGAATTGTAGCTATTAATGGATCAGGTAAAACAACATTCTTTAGAACATTGGTTAAACTGTTACATCAATCTTCGGGTCAAATAAAATTTGATATGAAAAGTGTTGATGAATTAAGAAAGAACGTATTTTATTATGAGTCTCAAGAATGGCTGGATAAAAATTTATCTGGAATGGATTATTTACGTTTTGTAAGTTCGATGTGGCCATCGGATAAAAGAATAGATTCAATTGTTGAATACTGGAGCATGGAAGAGTATGTCAAGTTGCCTATTAAGAAATACTCGCTGGGAATGAAACAAAGATTAATAATTTCTATGTATCAGTTAAGTGATGCAAAATTTATGATTATGGATGAATTGACTAATGGGTTAGACGAAGATAATAGAAAAAAATTATTTAGATTTCTTTTAGATGCTAAGAAATATGGAAAATTGATTCTTTTATCTTCTCATTACGGAGAGGAAATACGAAAATATTGTGATGTTATAGTAAAGATTGATAATCATAAATTAATTGAGGAGTCAGTATGAAGTATTTCTTGATTAATGTAAAAAAAATTTATAAAAATAAACTAAACAGCATTCCTGTTTTCATTATTATACTTTTTCTTGTATTTTTATACGTCGGAAATCTTAAAAGTGCAACTATAGAATTTGATTTAGATAGTCCAATTTCTATAAAAGAGGACATTAATTCTACTTCTGAACAAATCAAATTATTTGAAAAAAACTTAAAATCTGTTTCTTCTGATAGAGAAGAATATATAAATATAAAAAATGACTTGAATTTAGCTAAAGAAAGAAAAGAATGTTTAGAAAACAAACTAAAAGCTTACAAAAATAGAGATTGGCATCAATTTTATCAGAATGATATTCGGTTAAAAAAGATTGATCTAGAAGCTAATAAATATGAATCAGATTATGATGATGAATTTTTGCAAACAATAAAATTAAATGAAAAATATTCTTTATACCAATATGAAAATAAACTTGGTTTTGATGATAGGTTTACTCCGGTACAAGGAATTAGTTATATCATTTTAATTGTTAATAACTATTTATCAATCATATTAATCGTTATGATGGCATTTATACTTTCGTATCTCTATTGTTCGAATTATTTTAATGGTATAGATATTAGTATAATTGTACCAATGAAACAGGTTAATAGAATTATGACAAAACTAATGGTTGGTTGTTTTGTCGGTATTTCTGCAACTCTTCTTGTTTTGATAATTTCTGGAACGTTGGGAAGTATTGGAACTGAATTTGGCAGTCTAAAATCACCTATATTAACTTATTGCGCATCCGGAATTTGTGAATATGAACCGATTATAAATTTTATGATGAGTTGGATAATAATGAGTATATTGTCCATGTTGTTTATCAGTAATGTGATTTTTGTATTGTCTGTCTTATTAAAAAAGAGAACTTCTTGTTTTTTTTCATCGTTATTGTTTTTGTTTGCCTGTACATGGGGATGCACTAAAATAGCTCCTATATTTTCGATAGTACACTTAATTCCAACAACATATTTAAACTGTTTACAAGTGCTAAGTGGAGAAATAGGGTATTTAACGCAGAATAATAATATAAATGCTTTAACAGGCATTATAGTCCTTTTGGTTTGTAATATAGTTTTAACTATTATTAATTTTAGTTTAATGAAAATGAGAGAAGTGAAATGAATGTTTATATATATTGATTTTTTAATAAAGAAAATTTTAAAGAGGAAGCAAAATGTTATAATGGTTTTTATTTGCTTTTTCGTAATAGTTTTTATTTATGTGATGAACATCAATTCTCAAAAAATACTAAGAGATTCACTTGCTTCTCAAATAAAAATGTCTGAAAAGGCAATTAATGATAAAACAAAAATAATGAAATCTAACGATGTTGATGATTCAAGTATTCAATCTTTGCAAAAAGAAATTGATGAAATAAATACAACTAAAAAAAGATATGGCGATTTAATAGAATATTACGAAAATAAGCAATGGGATAAGTTTTATGATAGCTATTTGAATGAACTAAATAGCCAAAAAAAAGTAATCCAGCAAACGCAGGAAATTTCAGAAAAAGATACTAATAAGAATGAGTATTTAGAAATGATTGAAGCTACAGACAAACAGATGAACATAATAAATCATTATAGAAAAAATCATTTAAACTATGAAAACTCTGATTATCCGATATATGGTATTACTTTTACGTTATACCTGTTTAGAACTGTTTTTCCGATTTTATTAACGGCAGTTAGTGTATATTTGTTATCACAGGTTTTTACATTTGATTATGTAGAAAATATGGATAGAAGTAAATTGTTGAGTCTAAAGCCTATAGAAAAAACAGTTTCTAAAATTATTGCGGGATGCATTATTGTGCTAGGAATATTTACCATTTGTACTTTGATTTCTGTTCTTATTGCTACATTTGTTACAAAAAATATTGGGAATGATTATCCAATCATGGTATTAGTTGACAATCATTTAACATGTATAAAAGCAATAACAGTTTTTGTTAAAGTAATATGTATGAATATTTTTTATATGATATTTATTATATTGTTATCGTATATCATGTCTTTACTAATACGAGATAGTTTGACATTATTGCTTATATTATTGTGTATGACAATAGGATGTGCATATTTACCAAACATTCTACCTGTTATAAAGCCATTTTCACATTTATTTCCATTTATTTATGTTAATGCATTGCTGGTAATTGATGGAAGTTTGACAAAGACTTTTATGAACCCAAATATACATTTTAATTTTGGAATGATGGTTTTAATTACGGGAATGATTGTATTGATAGTTCTAATTATCGTGCTTTTAGCGTTGGAAACAAAAAATGATAAAGAGAAGTTGTGCCAATGAATACACAGTACATACAAGATCGTAAGATCGCAAAGAAAATAGAGGAGATGATTAAAAATGTGTGTGAAATTTCATGATGAAGAAAATAGATTAGAAATAATGGGTGGTGCAAGTTGTTTATATAATGATATTCAAAAGCTTTCCATTCAAAACGAAGATGCTAATTTTAAAGGTAAAACGAAACCATTTACACATACAATTTTAGGTGGAGCTACATTTATGGCTGGTGCAGTAGAACCAATGATGTATGTAGGAATTAAAGTTGTTCTAAAAGATAATAGTGTATTACCAATATATGTTTCCAAGGAAAAAGTGGTATTTAATAGTGATAAGTATTTAAATGATGTTAAAGAAGCCAATGCAATATTGAAGGAATTAGAAAAGAGATTGCAATCTTAAAATTGTTGCATTCGAGGCATAGGGTGTAACAAAAAAATTGAAGAATCGATATTAAGTATAAAGAAAGTAAGGTGAAATAATATGTGGAACAGGCAACAAGTTAAAGAACAAGCTAAACAAATCATGAAACGAAATTATTGGAAGATGTTTGTGGTTACGTTGATTGCAGGAATATTGAGTACTTATTATGTGACTGTTATTCAAGAAGTACAAGGTTTAGTACCTGATGTTGTATTGCCAAGTATGTTTTCTTCAATCCTTTCATTTTTATCAATGGGATCTATTGTAGGATATTTATTTTCTATCTTTATTGGTAATGTCATTGTAGTTGGAAAAAGTAGATATTTTATCAAGAACCATGATGTAAATCCTGAGCTTGGTGAAATCTTTAGTGGTTTTAAAGGCAACTATTTAAATGTAGTAAAAATCATGTTTTTGATGAATTTAAAAATATTACTATGGCTATTCCTGTTCATAGTACCTGGATTTATTAAGGCTTATGAATATTCTATGATTCCATATCTATTGGCAGAAAATCCAAACATTTCGGCTGATGAAGCCTTCTCTTTGTCCAAACAAATGACGACTGGACAAAAGATGGATTTATTTGTCTTAGATTTATCATTTTTAGGATGGATCATTCTAGGCTTAATTTGTTGTGGAATTGGTATTCTATTTGTATTGCCATATCCAGAAGCCACAAACGCTGAAGTGTATTTAAACCTAAAAGAGTCTGTAAAGATATAAGGACGGATACTAGTACCAATAATTTAGGAGATATTTTTATGGATGATACAAATAGATACACTCATTATTTAGTTTTATTTCTTTGTTCTATGATTATTCCTGCAATGAATACATCTGCAGTATCAATAGCACTTTCGAATAATATCGTAGATTTAATTTTTTATATCATTGATTTTGGAGTGTTTGGATGGGGTATTCAACGGTTAAAAGAGAAGGATGAACACCCTATTAGTATTATATTAGCTGTAACAGCTATAGAGGATTTAATCATAAGTTTTATGTGCAATATTACTTTTATTACATATATTGTTCAGGCAGTTGTGATTATTGTATATGCGGTTTATTTAAATTATAAGAAATAGAATAATTAAATCACGCAATAAGAAAAGCAGGAATCTATTTCCTGGAAGGAATTGCTAGTGTGTGATTATTGGTTGTTTCAACTTTTAAGAAGATTGTTAGGATTTCATAAAGAACCAATCGAACAATATGTACTTGCAGGTATTATAAGTGTTTGTATATTGATTATTTATCCATGGTTAAAAAGAAAGGACGGTAATGCTCATGAATGATAAGAAGAAGATTTTTGGAATCGGTATTGTAGTTGGAATTGTTCTACATAGTCTTATAACGTTTTTATGTGGGTAATCCTATGAAAAAGAAAGTGATGATTATTGGTTGTGTTTTACTGGCTTTGATCCTATCGACTGCAATCTATAGAAAACACGTGGAAAGTAATATAATCTTCCATTCATTCAACGAACCAGCGAATATTAAGGTTGGAACAAAACTAGAGGAAACACCTATTGAGTTTTATCATACTGAGAATATAGATGGTAACAAGGTAACTCATGAGTATATATATGATCAGGATATTGTTAATGAGGTTCAACCAGTAACTGTAAAGGTACATTATCAATTATTTACTTTTACAAATACTTATGAGCTATTGATAGTGGATTAATAAAAATCCGATAAATTTTAAACCAGAAAGGGAAAAGTATGTGTAGATTATTTTGTTTAATTAGCTAATTTATACATATTTTGAGGAATGAATATGCTAAGGTATACAAGAAATAAATATAGAAAAGAATCGATATCTGCAAAATTAATTGAAAAAAAAGAGGGTGAGTATTTTGCTATTCCTGGAAAAGTTCCAAGTCCAGAAGCTTTTTTTGAATTGATTTTTATGACTGAAGAGGGAATGAAAACTTTTGAAGTTAGTGTATTTGAATATAATGTTGTAGACGTTGGGATGGAAGGTACTCTAGTTTTTCAGGGATATCAATTGTTATCTTTCGGTGATTGGATAAAGGAATTTAGTTTATAAAGCAATCTAAGAACACTCGTGACTTTAGTCATGAGATGAATTAGATTGACAGATGTTAAATAAAAAAATAATTATAAATATTCTAATTATATAAGCGGTTCTATTATTCATAATGGTTTGACAATGGCATCGGGACAAAATAGTAAATTTAGTACAGGATTCAGCGTTAATTGGAATCCAAAAACAGCTTATTCGCACTCACATACTGCATCCTCAGGATTAAGAACTAGATAATCAAAAGAGTTCCCTTATCAATAAGAGACTCTTTTTAGAAAGTTGAGATGAATTATGAAAAAATTATCATACCTGCTTGTTGCTATTCTAAGTGTATATATTTTTTATTCCGGATTCTCTTCCTTTTCTTCTGATCAGATAAACAGAATGAATTCTTTTGCCACTTCAATTGGACAAACAACTAATAAAAAAGTAACAGGATTAAACCTGCAATTTAATGAAGAATTAGTTTCAACAATTCATGAATATTGTGAAGAGACAAACAGTACAGGAATTATAGAAGTTTATGAAAATACTGAGGGGTTTATAACAAAGAATTTAATCTATATTTATTCTGCTGATCCACAGGATTTGAAATCCCTATATATACGGAATGATCAAAAACGAATTAATTTTAAAAAGGATTCAAAGAATTATTATTCTACAAATCTAAATGATAAGGATGCATATAATTATATTGATTATTTAAATCGAAGCTATTATGGAGATTACAATGACATATATGAATTTCACACTTTAAATGATTTGTTGAATCACACTCCAGGTTCTGAAATTATTACACTTTACTCTATTTCAAATTCAAATAAAACGTCTACAAGTCAAATGAAAGATTATTTTAAAGAATTTATCCCTGAAAATAGCCAAGGACAAGGTATCTCAGATGTTGAAATTGTTCCTTACTCTATGCAAAAAGAAAAATTTTTGAATATGGTTTTTTTGAATGCAATATTAGGGACTGCATTGATTTTCGCTTTTATTTTTCTGAAAGATAGAAAAGAAATAGTAATACGTAAAATGCTAGGAAATTCAAACAAGAAAATTTTTATATCACTATATACAAAACATATCGCAATCTTATACGGTCTATTTCTTTTCTTAGAAATTATTTTATTCGCATTATTTGTTGGCCCTTATAGACCATGTGCCTCTTTATTCTTATACTATCTAATCAATGAGGGAATTAAGCTACTTTTCAGTTTAATTATGATAGGAATTATTTTGTTAATTTCAACGATAACCGTCAAATCAGTGAAGTATATAAAACAAAATGGTACTCAAGAAAATAAAACAGTTCTATCATTGGTCTTGAAAGGAATTCTGATTTTTGTTTTATTTCCTGTATTCTTAACAAACTGCGCGGATTGGATAGAATCAGTACACTATCTCTACATTTTGAATTTGAATGAAAGTCAAATGTCGAATAAAATTATAACAAACGGCATATCTGTGTCTTTAAATGAGGACTTATTTTATTCATCTGAACTTGTTAATAAACTGTATTATTATATGCAGGAACATAATGGAATATATGAGGATTTCGATATAAACAAACGAATTGACTTCTTAAAAAATCATATGGACAGTGATTTAGAAATACCTGTTTCAAATGAAATACCATATATAGTTGTAAATAATAATTATTTAAAAGATTATACGATTCGCGATGAATTTGGAAATCCTTTAGATTTTAATCAGATAGAAGAATCTATTTTACTGATACCTGAAAATTATTCATTCAATCAAGATCAGATAAGCTATTATTCAAATTATGAAGATTGTAAGGTAATTCGAATCGAACCAAATCTTAGGTTTGTAAGACATATGCCTTATGTAGAAAATACGAAAGATTTAGAAAAAATAAATCCGGTAATTTTTATAGACCATAATTGGATGGAAAATGCAAGGGTTTCAACTGATAATTATTTTATCCCAATCGATACAAAAAAAAGTGTTTCAAATTTTAAAAGATTTTTAATTCAGAACAATATGGACAAAAAAGTAAAATTTTATTTAAGTGATTCTTATTTTGCACAGGTCAAGAACAAAAAAACATATGAATTGATTTCATTAACTATACTAATCGTTTTAATAAGCACAATTTTATTTGTTTACCAACTTCAAGCGATTGTCATTTTCTTATTTGAAAAAAGATACTATTTGTCTATTCAATATCTTTTAGGGAAATCTTTCTACGAAAGATATTCATTATACTTAAGTATAAATGTATCTCTTTATCTATCGGTGATTATTTTCTATGCATTATATTCTAAAAGAATATTAGAATCTTTTGAAATTGGCTTTTTAATACTTGGAATAGATTTGATATTTACCATTTTCACGTTAAAGAAAAAAGAATATGCTGAATGTGTAGATTCATTGAAAGGAGCCAGATAGTTATGAAGAAAATTGTAGAATTAGATTCGATTCAAAAGAAATTTAAAGAGAAAGTAATCTTTGATTCATTTTCTTGTACCATATATGAAAATGAGTTTGTTGCAATAATTGGAAAATCAGGATGTGGTAAATCAACATTGTTAAATATGATTGGCTTATTAGATAGTCCAGATTCAGGAGAAATCATTTTGTTTGGAGAAAAAGGAATTAAGCCATTTTCAAAGAAAGCCACTTTACTCTTAAAATCAAAAATAGGATATTTGTTCCAGAATTTTGCATTAATCGAAAATAAAACTGTATACGAAAATCTACAGATGGCAATAAATGAAAAAAATAATAAGACCGTAAATAAGTACATTGAAGACGCGTTAAAAAAAGTTGGCTTAAATGGATATTCAAAAAAATTCATTTATGAATGTTCTGGTGGAGAACAACAACGTATAGCACTGGCTAGATTATTAGTTAAGCCATGTGAATTGATTTTAGCCGATGAACCAACTGGATCACTAGATGAAGAAAATAAACAAATTGTTATAAAACTACTCAAAGAATTTAAAAGAGAAGGATGTACAATTATAATGGTTACACATGATATACAATTAGCTGAAGAATGTGATCGCGTAATAGATTTGAATGGTCATAGTTAAAAATGGTAATCCGCAATTAGATACCAGCTAGATTAAAAGTTGTAGGGTTTAAAATACTATGAGTGTTTTAAGGTTATTGCTTTCTAAAAGCAAAAATCCCTGTGACTTCTAAAGGTTGATTTATCCCTATCCAGTTTTAGAGGCACAATAAATTTGGATGGGGTTAGGTGAATTTGCTCTCCAAGAATTTAAGAAGCGGCATATACCCCAAAACGGTTTATAGCTGATATTGGGCTTGGACAATTTTGTTGTCCGGGTCCTTTTTTTTTAACTATTTTAATGCTTCCATCATCCTTGTGATTTCAAAATTAATGCCTTTTCTAAGATCAGCATACATATGTTTCTGAATCGCTCCCAGTTGCGATAACCATTGGCAGCTTTTGTAACTAATTTGATGATCGCATTACGATTCTCCATCAGGCATTGTTGATTCTTTTCTGTTCTACACTCATTTCTCCTGTGTCTAAGGAATTGGTTGTAGCACATCCAGATAAATTTGAATGATCTTCTTCACCAAAAGCCGGTGCAGTGTTCTCTGCAATTGGACATAATCATGTTGGTATAGTCACTGCAGTAAAAGATAATACATAAACTGTTCAAGAAGGTGATCTTGACTGTATTACAAATACATTTCAAGATGCAAAAAAGGATTGGCAAACAAAATCCTATACGTTAGATCAATTAAGATCTATATACGGTGGAGTAGTGTATGCTAATCCTAAATAACTTATTTTATCCATCCCTTTTTCTTGAATTCTTCAATTTGTGCCAATTGTTCTTCAGTTGGCATCTCTTTTTGATCACCAGAAGATTGATCCATATATTCATTGTTCCATCTTTTAAGTGTCTTAACAATAATATCAGTAATTCGAAGATCTCTTTCGGTGATTGAATCTAAATTCCAATTATCAATAATAGAATCACCCATCTTCTTTGTTATTACAATCTTAGAAGCTTTATATAATGCTTTCTTCTTTCCAAAATATCCATTTCCAGCAACGATGTTAAGCTTTTTTTCAAACGGTAATTTATTTCCAATATGTTCAATTTTATCCTTAATAGTTTCTTCTGGTATATTTGGAAAATAATTTGTTTGCCATTTTTGAGGGAAAATATGTTCAATCTCCCAACGTGATGGCAACAAATCATCTTGTTTTTCATATGCCAAGGTCTTTAATAACATTCTTACAACATTTCTGTTAGGATTTTTGATTTCAGCTTCTAAACGACTAGTATCAATTTCTTTAAAGTCAAATGAAGGAGTGTCAGAGTAAATGATTTTAGAATTAAGTTTCAAAATATCTTGTTTAACTGCATTAATGGTTGGTGCCAATATATATTTAGTCATTAGCTCCATTAAAAGCTTATTCAAGAATAGCCCAAATTTGTCTTCAAATGATTCTTCACTGCGATAACTTATATAGTAAACAACAACTGGATATTTCCAGAACTCATTAGGATAGGAACTAAGAGTATCTAGAGATTGACGGATTTTTGTGTTTTTCGACCAGTCCTCATTTTCTATTTCTTCTCCTTTATTAACGACCTTCCACAAGTTTAAAATAACAAATAGGTTTTCTATAAGCTCTGGTTCATACAATCTTGAAAACTTGTTTGCAGCATAATATTTACGTAGGCCAGGAGTTGTAGTGTTTGTGTCTTGTTCTAAAGCTCTAAGATAGAACATATTGTAATAGAACAATTGTTGAATGCTTTCATTCGTTTCAGTAGCCTGTTCATCAAGTTCTTTCCACTTATCAATAAAAGCTGATTTTTGATCAACTGAAAGTTGATTATAAATCTTAGCTTTAAAAATATCTGCATCAGATAATGGCAAACCTCTATCATTTAAAGTAGAGAAAATAGTTAATGCAGTATCTTGAGTATCAGCTGTAATAGGCAGCAAAATCGCTTGATTCAATAATGCATAAATAAACTGATAGACCATCAACGGATTTTCGGCAGAGTGTTTATCAAATAGCTCTTGGAAATAGCAATAATTTTTAGAATAATTATCCTTTGCATTCTCATCTGCTTTTCCAGTTTCTAAAATATTTCTAAGAATCTCATTTCCTTCATTATTAACAACTCTAGATGTAAGAAGAATATTTTTATAATCCACTTTACCTGTAAGCTTATTTGTTCTCCAAATAGAAGGTTCTATTTTGCCGATAAAATTAACCGCTTCCGGAGTTCTTTCTGATTCAGGAGTAGAAATCAACTTTGTGTAGATGGCTCTAAGCAATAGAAATAAAGATGTGATTCTTTGTTGACCATCAATAATTTCTTGTTCACCATTTTCATTTTCATAAGACACAATACTGCCTAAAAAATAAGATCCATCACGTTCAGTACCACCGCTAGTAGTTGTAAACTCCCACAAATCTTCAAAAAGAGTTTCAACTTGCTCACTTGTCCATGCATATGGACGTTGATATTCTGGAATTACAAATGGTTTTGTTTTACCACTTCCCAGTAATGCTTCTACACTTTGTTTATTTACCTCTATCGTTGTTGGCATAATTTTTATCTCCTTTATCGTACTTTATTTTCACTTTATTTTATTACAAAATCCAATAAAAAATCATAACTGTCTATAACAGCATAAACAATTTTTTATTGGCTGTAGATCCGTATATATTTAATATAGCAAACTATCATTTTTAATTTGTTACTATTTATAGTTCACTTCTCGGATTTAATTATTTATTTTTATTAATTTCATCATCACACCCAAATAAAGTTTAGCACAATAATTCTGTTTATTCACACTAACAGAATTCTATAAAACTATCATTTTACCTTGCTATATTTTATTCTAAATTCTAAAAGTAACAAAATAATAGTTTAGTTGGTATCAGCTTAAATTAATTCCATTCTGTTTAATATATACATTTAAAGTGTTTCTATGTACGTCTAGTATCTTTGCGATTTTACTTTTAGATAATCCTTTCTCATGCAATTCGATAATAGTTTTTTCTTTGCCAGTCAATTTATAATGAGTAGATTTTTTTCCTTTTGGCCTGCCCAATTGCACACCTTCCGCTTTTTTACGGGCTAGCGCTTCCTTGGTTCTCTGGCTTATTAAGTTTCTCTCTATTTCCGCACTTAGTCCAAATGCGAATGCAAGTACTTTAGAGGTAAGATCATCTCCGAATTTATATCCATCTTTTATCGTCCAAACTTTAATTTCATTTTCCATGCAATAATTTTTGATATAATTTTGCAGTTAATTTAGTATGAGTTGGATTTTGGCTATCCGATTCATTTTACTATCAGAGAAAGTTATAAATTGAAGTGTGATGAATTGAATGCATATGACGGAAAGACAATAAAAAGGTATCCAAGACTCCGTTGTATGAAGACGGAGAGGGATACCGATTTGAATATATACATAAGCAGTAAACTTATGTCAATTCCCGTTTATACAAAGATATTAAAAGACTATTCTAAATTTATTAACAAGGAATCCAATGGTCTCCAACCCATTTATTCAATGTTTGATTCCATAATCTTTTATACAATCTTCCATTTATATTTTTGAATTTCCAGACCAACTTCTCTTTGCATGGCATGGTAATATAAATATTTGCAGTGGTTTTAGTTTCATTTGCTAAAACAGGTGTTACTCTATTCATTGATGCGATCAACACTAACATAATCATTATTTTTTTCATAAATTATTTACTCCTTTATAATTGGAACATCTTTAAAACAATCATCGTTTGGATTTGATATTTTGAAACGTGTTTTGCCTAATACTAATTTATATGTTCCATCTTTATGCTTAATAATATATCCCTTATCTATATCTGATTGATCATATATTTCCTTACTGTTTGGAGGATCAAATTCAGATTCCAAAATAATGCTATTTGTAAGTAATGGAAGAGCTAATACAACAATCATTAGAATTTTGCTCGTTTTTTTTCGATACATTCCATCCATTAAATAATTTATACGGTATTCTAACACATGTACATTATCTTGAATCATAAAATGTGTAGATTGTCCATTAAACTCATTTCTACCTTGAATGTTTTTTTGGATTTCTATTAGCGTATGCATATATTTCATTACTTCCTCTTTAGAAAATGGATTTGTTGTTTGATGGTCTACACGCATTTCTAAAAACAAATCAATTTTATCTCTTAATCTATACACTGGAATAAACCACCAATACATGATAACTAATAGATTGATAATCTGTTTAGTGCATATATCATGATTTTTAATGTGCCATGTTTCATGAAGTAATATATTTTTTAAATTTTCTTGTGAAAGGTATACGTCTGGTATCAATATGGTTTTATTAAAGCCCATGACCATAGGGGAAGAAACATAGTTCGTTCTTAACACCACATAATTTTCTTCCTGATAGTTATTGATAAAATCGCTTATATGATAATGTTCTGAATGATTTTCAATACGTTTGTACATGTCTTTGGTAATTTGGATTGCGCGAATCCATTTAATCAGATTCCATATAATACCTAATACCCAAACCAATAATAAGAATTGATATACTTGCACATTTGCATAAATCTTATATTGTAACAGTTCAATGATTGGATTCATGATCAGTGGCACTACAATAGTTTTAGTAAATTTGAATTCAAGTGGCACAAACATTCTTAATACGACAACAACGATTAACACTGTTATAAAATCTGTCCGAAACAATTTATAACTTTTCTTGTATGAAAGTAATATGTCTAACAGAAGAATCAACAAAAAACTGATACACAAAGTAATGAAAAGAGATGATGCAGAAAATCGCATTATTTTAACTCTTTCTCTTTTTCTTGAATCAATTTCTTTAATTGTTCAATCATCTCCAAATCATCTGTGTGTTCAACAAAATAAGCTGAAATTTTTGCTCGTGTATCTTCGCCAATAAATGAATTCACATATTGAGCTTCGGATATAACTGGCCTATATAATCTTGTGATTGCCTTCTTGTTTTGTCCGATTCCTGCAACCTTGATATATTTTATCTCCAATAATTTTTGTAGCGTTTGCTGAATCGTATTGATACTCAAGTCTTTGGAAGCTAATTTGATATCATTTGCAGACATTGCAACATCATGCTTCCATAAAATATCCATAACCTCATTTTCCTTCTTAGTAAATTGAATGTATTTCATGTAAGTTCCTCCATTTAATTTCTTTATGTATATATCTTCTCTTAAATTATATGATTAAATATTTATTTTTTCAATTTGAATATGATTAATTATAACGAATATAAAAAAAAATAAACGTAATAAATATATGTATTGTATTTTTCTAAATTCTATATTATATTTGAATTAGAGATAGCGCTATTCATAAAAGAACAAAATAAGAAAGAGAGTAAATTGATGAAAAAAACATTTTCTTTATTTATTTGCTCAATGATGAGCATTATGTGTTTTACTAGTCCTATTTTGGCTAATGAAGATACATTAAATGAGCAAAATTTAACCGAAGAACAAAAAGAAATACTTGAAACGATGCCTGAAAGAGAACAAGAATATTTAGAGTATGGGCTTCAGACACCAATTTATGGTGATTTTAAGAATCCAACAACAAGATTAGCAACTGGTTCATGGTCTTGGAGAGATGGTGTGATATGTGTAACAACCGAAGGGTTTGGGACTAATACTGTTAATACTTGGCATTCTGCAATAGTAGCTCCACAACGAATTGAGGCGGTAATTGAAGCACAAAAGCCGGGGAAAACAGCAGATTTTAGGCATGGAGTATGGAAAAGTAGTACACATACAATTTGGCAAGTGGGTGTTAAGAGCACAACCGTTAATCAAGATTATAATGCTGGTTATTGGGCTGGACAGCAAAAAGGGAAACCTTACAATCTTAATTTTTGGAACTGTTATCAAACTGGTAGTTTTTATTGTTCTCAATTAGTATGGGCGGCTTATTATTATACTGCAGGTGTTAATTTAAATAAATCTGATAATGATATCGGTGGTGCAATCGCAGTACATCCAGGAGAATTTGTTGAAAATTCTAACACATTAATTACATATAGGAATAGATGATTTTCCCAGATTATGAAGCAGTTTAAATTGTACAAACACATTAAAAAAATTATTTCATACTGTATAATCGCATTCCTTTTGATTGGAACAGTAGGTTGTCAAAAAACAAATCATTTTGAAACTTCAGACGAGGTTGATTTTTATGTGTTAGGCAACGATGGAATAATTGGCTATCAATTCAATGATGAAAAGTTAAATGAAATAACCAAAACAGATATTAAGATTATAAATACGAATATAAACCCTGTGGTTCATCGTTCTGAATTGTTAAATCAGTATTTAGTATTTACCGAAGAAGATTTTCCTGGTCGAGATAAGCAATCTTTAGTTTCAATAGACTTCAACACAGGGTTAATTCATCGTTATCAAACGGACCATTGTGCATATACATCATCAGGAGCTTCTCATAATTACTATTTTGCAACTACTACAGGCGAAAACTCGTTTATTTCAATTTATACACCAGAATTAGAAGAAGTGGAATATCTAAAACTTGATAAGGATATGTTATTTAGTGATTTCATTACTTCGTCTGATAAAGTTTATACTATTGGAACAGAGGTTGAAGCCACAGAAGTTGAAAATGGGAAGAATTATTTTAAAAATGTTTTGATTTCTATTTCTGGAAATGATGGTGATTTTACAATAGATACAATAAAAGAACTTGAAGCCAATAAAGAGAAGCAATATTTCTTTAATGATGTTATTACAAAAGGGAATTATTTATACGCTGTTTCAGCGGGGTGGCGAGATCTTGATAGTTTAGAAAAAATATATGCTGGTGCAATATATAGATATGACTTAGTTAACGAAACAAGTGAATTCTATACGATTGAAGAAATATTTCCTTCCGATATTTATGATATTGGAGATGATCTTCTTGCAATATCACATGAATCAATAACTATAGATAAACTAGGTTTTACTATTTTTAATTATGAAACATTGCAAAGCGAATTTGTTGATATTTCACCGTATGCCATTTCTAAAAATGAAAGAATTGTAGATATTAAAAGATTAGACTTAAATCATCTTTTACTTCTTACGGAGAATCAATTGATTGTGTATGATATACTAAAGGGTACTATCACACTTCAGTTAAAATGTGATGATACTTTAGGAACGGTTTTTCATATATGGATTAATTAAGAATAATATCAATACATTAAGTTTTATTTGTTAATAATCTGATAAGGCAATTTGCCTTATTTCATAAAACAGTATAAGGGGCGCATATACCCAAAACGGTTTATAGCTAATATTGGGCTCGAACAACAAATAAAAAGGGAGGGATTGCTGATACAACCCTACTCTTTTAGATATCAAAAAATATAAGTTTTATAAGACTTATATTTTTATAAAAATGATGTAAATAAAAACTATAGAGAAGTGAACAATATTATCTATTATTGAACTGTGATAGCATTAATAGCATTGAATTTTGATTTATAATCTATAAAAAACACATAAGGAGATTGATATCCATGGGAACCAATAATTTTTAATCTTAGCAGGTATATTAGAGGATAATGATCATAATAATGTGAACAAATTTTAATTCGAACGAGTATTTTGATTATAACGGAAAGGGATGATGGATAATATGAAAGATAAATTTGCACAGTTTTCTGGGATATCTATTATGTTAGTAAGCGCAAGTATGACGCTATTTACACGTTTGGTTGATGGTTATTATGAATTAAAAAATGTATTAAGCATTATTATAACTCTTTATATCTGTATAAATTTAGTCATAGTGATTTATCTTTATTGTAAAGATTAGAACAGAGAATAGGAGAATAATATGATGAATTAAATCAAAAAGATATTTTCGTGTATGTGTGCGTTCATTTTATCTATTACTTTGATTAACGTTGATGCTAGGGCATATGAGACTAAAACTGATGAACAAATTTTAGCTGAAATGCAACAAATGCAAGATCGAATAACAGAAACTTTAATTATAGAAGATAATAAATATATTTATGATTATGATACAATCAAAGAAATAGTTGATGTTTATGACTTTGATGAATTTAATCAAGTAGCAGGAACGAATTATACGAAAGAAAGTTTCTTAGATATTGCAATTGATTCTATTGAAAATACAGATTTAACTCCACAAGTTATACCTACGGGAATATGTGGTCAGACTTGGAAAATCGAAGGTTGGAATTATGTAAGAACTGCTCAAACCAAAGCTGTATCAAATGCTTTAGTTAACGATGCAAAAAATTATGCAGAAATTTGTGCTGCTGGTGGAACCATTGGTGGTGCAGCAACTGCAGCCGTTCCAGCAGTTGCTGCAATTTTGATTGCAGCTTCAGCATTGGGTGTTGCATATTATAATACGTTTGCAAATAATTTATCATATCAAAATTCATTGTCAAAATGTGGAACTGTAATTGATATCAATAAATTTTATTTTCATTATCAAATTTGGAATCAGGCTAACTACAATGGATAAAAAATTGTAGCAAAAAAAAGGCGCAATGAATTTGGATGTGGTAAGGTGAATTTGCTCTTCAAGATTTTAAGGGGCTACATATACCCCAAAACGGTTTATAGCTAATATTGGGCTCGAACAACAAATAAAAAGGGAGGGATTGCCCAATGTCATTTCTTAACTTAATGACATTGTGGCTAATCCCGTGTTTTTTTTAATGGACTTGTATAACGTATTCATATTTAAAAGTGAGTGGACTTATGTAACGGATTGTGTGGACTTCTCTAGCGTACTGCATGGCCTTCAGATGGCGGAATACTCATGTTATACACAATTTTGTAAAAGGTTGATTTCAAATCTGATATAATGATGTAAAG
>JAFEHB010000562.1_pt1 | contig 23787 bp, 19 predicted proteins | sample 9267121 | NCBI WGS metagenome assembly JAFEHB01 (sample SAMN17103336, study PRJNA684904) | human gut metagenome | isolation source: diarrhea sample from child under the age of five | host: Homo sapiens | place: South Africa: Mafikeng, Mafikeng Provincial Hospital | collected 2019-09 | reverse complement strand
CAGCCACCCCCAAAATTATGACGGTCTTTTTAATACAAAACACCATTAACTGTTTGACTCTGGATCCTTATATATTCTAAGCTGATATTTCCAATACTCCAAACTATTTTGATAACTATTCAGATTTGCTCGAATCGTACTAAGCTGTGATTCAAGTTTTTTTCTTTTTGTATCTGTGCTTTGTTTAGCTGTTGCTATTCCATTACTTGCGGATGAATACTCACTGCCAGAAAGCAATGAGCTCATTCCCTCATAATATGAAGAAACAGCTTTAATCATATTTCTTCTATATTGTAATCTTGCAAGCTTGCTTTTTCTGCTAGATTGCTTGGAAGCAAAATTGCTTCTTAGTGTACCTAATTTATTACTTAAGTTTTGTAATTCTTCTATCTGCTGTTCAATCTTATTTTTGTCCAACAAACAATTATCTATTGCCGTTTGATAGTAATATATTTTCTGTTGTATATATGCTCTATCCATACTTTGTCATCCTTTATTCATTTACTTCTATTGATTGTAGCATTGCTGTGAATTTTGGCAATGCATCAAAAGCATTTTCCACATCGCAACTCATTCCAATCAACAGTTCCGTATTCATATAATTCATTAATCCCAAAACATTAAATCTCATACTTTTTGGAGTATTAGTTTTATAAGACAAGATTCCTAAATTAAAAAGCTTCTCCCTTCTCATTAATATTTCTCCACGCTGATAACCTGGACACATTCTTTGGTAATACTCATCATATGCTGCAATTCTACTTTTTACATTTTTCTTTTCTAAACTCACTTCTAACTGGCGTTTTATGCAGTAGATGTTAGAACTATTTTTATCTATCCATGCAAAATCTAATGACATTTGTGGATAAAAATAACTTTTCTCATCCTCTGTCATTTCCTGTATACCGTCAGGTAATTCAATCAATAAATTCTCATAATAATTCATTTGCATAATTATTCTCCTATATTCCATGTAATTCCATCTTTAGTATTACCCTTTGAAACCAATTCACCTGAAGAACTGTTATAAATACTAAGATCAATATAATAGGAATTACCATCCCCTTTTAGCAATTGATTTAGCATACCTATAGTTTCTGTATATGTAAAATAATTACTCTGATCCTGCTTGCTAAGAGCAGAATCAAACTTATAGCTGATTTCAGAAAAATCAGTATTCCAGCTTATATCATATCCATCTCCTAAATTCTTAAACTGCTCACTTACAGAACTTAAATATTGATTCATATTTTCAATCAAAGTATTTTTTTGCGACTCTGTAACTTTTAATTGAACAGCACCATCACTATCTATATAAATATATTGATAATCGTTTCCAGCTGCTGCCTGAAGAATATTGATTACACTCATTCCATCAATAAAGGATGATTTTATATCAATCACTTCTCCTTCATCCTCATATTTCGATTCAAGTTCACCAGCTTCTTTATCATCAAGTATATAACTGGCTTTCCATTCTGTATCACCATATGAAACATCATCCTTTTCTAAATTACCTCCAGCAACTAATTTTCCTGTATCTACATTATAAACATCTAAAGTAATCGTATAATCTTTCTGCCCATTAAAAAGTTGATATAAAGCACAATAAATAGCTGTTTTCCCAACATATGCAAAGGCTTCTTTGAACGATATTATAGTGTCATAATATACATTAATCACATCAAAAGAATCACTGCAGGATGCACTATACTTAGAACTGACATTCGTTAAAGTCGATAACTGTTCATCTACCTTATCTTTAGCATAATTCTTCCAATAATTAGCCTGTTCTTCTGTAACTGAAATCTTAACTAGTCCATCAGCAATTTTTAGTTCTTCATAGTTTCCATCACCATTAGTTTTTAAATAATCCATAAGATTATCTGCATTCATACCAGACAAACTTTCGAATGATTCCGGAATAGAAACTGTAATACAATCGCCTGCATTCTGTGTCGATTTATCATCAACACTTTTTTTACTTCCACATGCCGTTAACATACATATGCATAACACTAGCATTACACTTATACCTATTTTCCATTTTTTCATATTTTTTTCTAAAAAAAACATCATCATTTTTTCTTCTCCTGTCTAAATCAATTTTTTAAACTACCGCAAGAGCAACTAAAGATGCTCCTCCAGTTTCAGGGGCTAAAACAATGGCTCCCGCTATTATAACTCCTGCTGCAACTACTCCTGCCGCAACATAGCCCCAATTGATATCTGGTGCTTCGAATTGAGGAAGTTGTATCGGTTCAGGCTCTACAGCCGGTACTGGCAATGGTGTCCATCCATTATCATTTTTCTTTTTTATCCCTATAGTTGATGTAATCGATCCCACCTCATCTTCTGTCTTAATTGATTCTTCAAAGGACACTTCTTCTAAAGACATTTTGCCTTTCACAGTATAAGTATCTTTTCCAACTTTCATTGTAGCAGAACCTTCAAGTTCTCCACTATTATTGATTGAAAAACTCGTTCTATCCGATGAAACTGATACACTCACTTCTTCATCAGTATTTCCTTCAACCCCAAACGAAAGAGCTCCGTCTGAATCTGTTGAATACGATATATTTTTAAATTTAATTTTTTGATCCTCTGCTATTAAGTTAACATCAAAATCCGAATTTCCTCTAATATCTGCATTAACAGAATAGTAAATAGCTGCTCCAGGACCAACTGGTATTTCTAGCTGTTCTCCCACTTTAACACTAGGCAACAAATCAACCACCGTGGATGTAATACCATCCACTATTGTTGCCATTGTAATATCATCCATCTCATCTATATTCGTCTCCGAAAGGCCTTCTCCACCTATTATTTTCAAATATTTTTCTTCATTTTCATATGTCGATATATATGAACCTAATTTCCCCGGATTAAAACTGCCATTCGTTGGTGAAACAACCGCTGTAAACTGACCAATCAACCCATTAAATTGATCCAAACAAGTTTTATATGCTGCAAATCTAGTTGCATAATTCCGATCAATATTCTTTACATTAGCAAATATAGTATCAATTGTTGATTTTGAAGCATTATTTTTGTCAATTACTTTTTTGTGATAACTATTTACATTATCAATATAATGGCTGATATTTAATACTCCTAACCATTCTTGAAATCCATACCATCCATCACCAATCCAATCCGTAAAATCACACCATTTTTCATTCTCAACTTCATTCACTAAACTAATCAACTCATTATATGCTGAATCTGAAAAATCTCTTTTCATCAATAATCACCTCTATTCTTTTATAGCTGTCGCAGATTCCTGATCAGTGTTGTCCACACTTTTATTAACATTGTTTAAAAACTGTATTGTATTATCACATAGATTACATACTGTTTTATAAAGTGTTATATAAGAATCACCTATTTCATCCAAAACCGAAACAGTCATACCTCCACCTGAAACCGATGGTTTAACCGTTGATGAATATCCATCCCAATTCGCACGTAATGTCGTTAATTCACCAATCTTAGACGTTAACTCTGTATATGATATTTTAATTGTTTTACTCATAATTCGCCTCCACTAAAATAAAAATTGATCTGCATCATCTATATCTGCAATAAAGTTATTCACTAGATTTTTCATTTCACTTCCCATATCCCCTGCTTTTTCTTTTAAAGCTTGTGCAGATGTAATATATGTATTAAGTGCCTCAGCGATATCGCCTTCCATAATAGCCGATGCTTTTATTTCTTGTAGTTTTGAAATATAATCGTCTATCATCTGATCAATATTACTTCCCATTGTCCTATAAAATCTTCCCATTGATTTAACATAATCGTCATCAATAATTAATTCGCTCACTGCCATCTATATTTCCTCCCTTTAATGTTTTATTGAAAACTTCATATAAAAAAGCAATCATTCTTGCATTCTTATATGAGATTTCCATCCATTGCTTAATCTACCTTGTAGTATTTTCACATGCCACCATATATGTCCACAAGGACAGGCAAAGCCCCACCCTACATAAGTGCAGGGCTTTACCATTTTCCTATACAGCTAGTAATTACAATTTACATACTAAACTGGCTTGCAATCTGGTTATCAGTCGACTCAACTGCTTCTGCTGTCTTATCAAGAGCAGTTGCAATATCATCAATCAGTTCCTTAGCAGCAACAAAGGATGGGCGCAATTCACTAAACTTATTTGCATAAGCTTCTGAAGCGGCACCTTCCCATTCCGCCAACAAATTCTCTAGTAAAGAATCCATCTTCTCGATAACACCTTGAACGTTTTCGGATTCGGTTCTGTACTCACCTGCCCTTGTTCTCATTGTGTCAGGGGTCATTCTAATCTGTCCTGATGCCATAAAAAATTCCTCCTTTGGAAAAAATATAGATTTATATATAATTGCTTATGCAATCATACCATATTAACGGACTGCTAATGGCGTTTTAACCTTATAGCAATCATTTCCCTGAATATAGAATGCATCACCTATTTCTATCCGTTTTTTATTATTTCTTATAATAGTAAGCGGTACATCCAATACCTTAATATTATCTAAATTATCAAAGAAGAGCAGATTTCTATCTTCTTTGATAATTTTATACACTTCCATCGCTCCATAAACGATTGGAGTGTTAGGTACACTTCCAATCAAAACCAAAAAATTCAATGGTTTATATTTTCCAACCATATCTTTAAAAATTGCTAATAGCTCCTTAGTACCACTGATTTTTGAAACAACATCCTCATTATTAATTATCAACACAATCCATTCATCAGACATTCCATCTCCATGAACTAGGTCCTGATACTGATCCTGAAGAATAATATTCAACTCATTAAACAGCTGATCTGTGTTTTCTAATGTCGTTTCATAATTTACATCTTCATATTTTTCTTTGATTGTTGCCAATTTCTTTTTATAATCATCAAAAATCACAAAGCGAATATTTTGGTGCAGTGAAGCCATATAATTTAAGCAATACAAAATGAAATTTGACTTTCCAGAATTATCAGTTCCAGATATCGCTATAAGATTCTTTTTCTTAATATCAATTACCAATGGTAGAACAGTATCGTAACCTAATCCTAAAATAATATCATTTTCTTTCGCATTGCTCCTAAAATTCGAGAGAACAAACTGTTCTCCAAGTATATCCGGTATTTCTGGAATCAATCTAGCCTTTTCTCCCGTATACAAAACATTCATCTTGCAAACAAACTGTTGCATATTTTTAATCCGTTCGATTTCTCGTTTTCCTTCAAACGCAAGGAAGGTTTGACATTCATAAATTGCCTTATCTACCTCAATTAAACACCTTCCAGGATTTTCATCCGGTCTCATTCTACAAGCACCAAATACTGATGCATATTCACTCGATTCATTGCAAAAAAGGGAGATTCTCGTTGAAAAATTTGCCATGTACTTATAACCCAACCCACTTGTTTGAGCATTTGCAATAATAATTGATATTCCCACTGATATTCCTTCTCGACAAAGATTCAACACTGCATCATTATCTTGTAGATATAAATCTTTCAATACAGTAAAATTATCAATAACAAGAACAATCTGTGAAAATTCTCTATATCCAGCTTCTTTATACGAACTAAATGAACTAACACCTACAGATAGCATAGCTTCTCTTCTATAGTTAATCTGATTACTGAGGTATTTAAGAAGATTTTTCAATTTTTCATCATCAGATGGACAAACAACACCACCTACATGTGCCAGTCCTTCAAAATTTTTCAATACCATTGACGCAAAATCTATGATATAGATGTTCACTTCTATCGGACTATAGTTTTCAACTAAACTCCGAATGATAGTTTCCAACAAATTGGTTTTTCCGTATTGCGCCGAACCTATAATCATAACATTTGACTCGCCAATATTAATAACTGCCTTACTCTGAACTTGATGATCAGGGTCATCGTAAATACCAACCGTCACACCCATTGCAAGATTCTTTCGGCATCCATATTGATCATTGTCATATTCTATTGATTTGCTAAGCGCTGGAAGGCATATATCCGGAAGTTTTTTGATATTACTTGCTTCACAATAATCATGCACATAATCAACAATTGCTTCTAATTGTGTTCTTGAGCTTATTGTTTTTTTAGGACGCTGACTGTATACAAGCCTTCTATTTCCTTTAAAATCAAGGGAATAAATATCAAAAGCCTTTTGATTTCCTTGATCACTTTTTTCAGGACTTCCTGAAAAACCAGACTGTAATAATTCAAAAATCTCATTATTACCAACCTGTAAATATGCACGTCCCGGTTCTCTAATTTCTGCAGCAAGAGGAGACTTTAATACTTCATTGCTATCTTCCTGTGTTTGTACCTTCAGACACAACTTAAATTTAGAGTTACTCCATATCTGATCATTAACTTGTCCTGCTGGTTTCTGTGTCGCAAGAATTAAATGTACCCCCAAACTTCGACCTATTCGTGCAGTACTAATCAATTCTTTCATAAATTCAGGTTGTTCCGCTTTTAATTCTGCAAACTCGTCAACAATTATTACTAAATGCGGCAGTGGATTTTTCACTTTTCCTTCTTTATAAGCCTTAATATACTTATCAATATGATTAACTTCTGCCTCAGCAAATAACGCCTGACGCTTCAATAATTCTGCTTTTATTGACTTCAATGAACGTTCAATAGCTTTCCCGTTAATGTTTGTAATAGCACCTATCAGATGTGGTAATTTTCTAAACTGATTAACCATTCCACCCCCTTTAAAATCAATAATTACAAAACCAATTTCATAAGGATGGAATCTTGTGACTGCTCCAAGAATAAACGTCTGAAGGATTTCACTCTTTCCTGATCCTGTAGTACCCGCAACCAATCCATGTGGGCCATGATACTTTTCATGTAAATCAAGATAAACAATATTATTTTTTACATTCACTCCCAAAGGGACTGCCATACTTTCGTATATTCTTGATTGCTTCCAATTAAACGCAAGGTCAATATCACGCACATCGTATATCCCCAACAATTCAAACAAAGAAATACTTTTTCTAAGTGCACCTTCAAGACTTATTTCATCACAATACACTGGTGCCAAAATCTCCACAAGTCTTTTCATCTCCGTATCTAAAATGCTTGAGTATGTAAAGAAAGTTTTTTCCAACTTATTCCTTGATTCATAAATACAAGCTTTCATCTCTGACTCAATTTCTATAATATTAGAACAATGCAACGGAAGTAATTCGACAGTCGGCTCAAAGAAAAGAAATACGGTGTTCAATTCTGATGCCGACTTAATAAATCTTGATATCGGGTGATTCTTGATATTATGCTCCTCCATCACAAATACAACATTAAATCCTCTTTGAACCTTACTGTCACTTCGATTGATAAGTTCCTTATATAAATTCTCAAAAACATTATTTTTGCTTTCCACATCGCATATTATTTTTCTTGGCGCAAATCCAGTTTGAATATGAGGTAATAGCTGTATCCAATTATATTTATCCGTATTCTCATCAATCAGGACATATACGCTAAGATCTCCATAATACTGACGAGATATCAAATCAAGAAGAATATTTTTCATTAAGCTATAACGACTCTCATTATCTCCTACAATACCTATCGCATTTGCTTCCTTCAGTCCAACTACAACAGGTGCATCCTGAATATATCTATATGCAGCAGCTAGCTCTGACGGTATGGAACAAAGGTCATCTCCCACTTCAAGCTTTTCTTGCAATCTATAATCTATAATTCTAGATGCCTTTCTTGTACCTATCCCTAAATATACATCAAGGAAATCACTATCCTCTGGTGTTCGATCAAATAAAACGGACGAAAACCCTTTAATATGCTCAATATCTTGATTTGTACTGTAGTACATTTGTTTCAAACATTTCAATTCCTCAGCTCTTGCTCTAACAATTTCTTTTTTCTTATTCTCTATATATTCCAAATAGGTTGTTCTTCGTTCTTCACAATCCTTTTTGAATTTTTTCTTTTTATCAAATATACTAACAATTGATGTGATAACTCCCAATCCCATCGAGCAAATACTAAATAGTACAAATGTTCCGCCAGTAGTACTAAGAACCCCCCGTAAAATAACAACCAAAGCAAACATTGCTATTGCAGGCATAAGTGATGTCACTATATTTAATTCTGGTTTTGTTGGTACACTTGCAGGATCAAGAATTTTAATAGGAGCTTCATCTTGTTTAACCTTTATACGAGTATTACGTACAAATTTTGGATATGTCGTTCCAACAGTCAACGAATCTACATACTTTTTAACACCATTAGTTCTTATATTTTTATGGCAAAAATACAATCTATCATTTTTATAATAACCGAAAAAATCTGCAACAGAAATAAAATCACAATTTTCTAAATTTTTTGTTTTTTCAATCCTTTTTCCGTTAACCAACACTCCTAATTTCGATGACTTTTCTGTTATATGCACTTCTTGGTTTGTTTTTTCTATTATTACACTTGTTGATTTTCCAAATTCACTTTCCAACTCAATATCAGCCTTGCCTGAATCTCCCACAATAATATGCGGAGTTTCATTTAAATCTATATACCAGTCATATTGAGGAACCTCAGCTTCAAAATCAATTAAAAAACGCATTTGAAATGCAAATTCATCGGATTCTGAATAATGTACCGAAAATAAATCTCCATGATGCAAATCGGTATAAAATAGCTTTCTAACATCTCCTCTACTAATATAAAATTGATCAGGGCAAGTCAATCTCCAAGTATCTTCTTTATCCAATATCAACTCTAGTTCTTCAAAGAAATAATCTTGGTTTAAACGAAATTCACAGGCAGATGTAGTTCCTAATTTTATTCGCTCAATATCATCTGTAATTTCAAATTCCTTGTAAAAACTTTTATTATTTACAATTATTTTGTATTGATAACTCATACTTATTTTTTACCCCTCTTAAAACTGATTCTTGTTCCTGTATGTAAACCAAAATCTTCTAACATCTTATTTCCTTTTAAAAAAGCAATTGGATTTTCTGATGTAAGATAACATTCAAATATATTATCTATATCCATGTTCAATTTGTATGCGTTATTTAACGCTACAATTAAATCATTCGCCGTAATATTTAATGGAATTTCCAGATCCAATACTTCTCCTGTTTCTTGATTATCAAATATAATAGTAATTCTCTCGTTCATTATCTCATTCCTTATTTCTAATCTAATAAGTACGCCAACTTCTTCATACTGGTCTGTTCTGCAAAATCCACTCCTAGCATAGCGTCATAATTTTCTATATGTTCTATATACTCATTAATCGTAAATTTCAATTCCATCTCTGATGATATTAAAATATTGTCCTTATTAGAATTAAAATCATTACACAAAAACAAGTATTTTTCATTCGATATACCATTAACATTTTTCACTAATATATTAGTTGAAAAAACGGATGCCTTTGTCTGTCGTGTAACAATAATCACCTTATCTGCAATCGTTAACTGTTTCGCTTTATCTTCATCAAAATATGCATCTGTATCCATAATAATAAAGTCAAACTCTCTCGATTTCTTTGCTTCCTGTGCAATATTTAAAAACACCTCCATCGGAATTCCTAATGATACTAGCGAAGCTTTTAAAGGTGGTAAATAACTGAATAATTCCTGCCTAATCATATGTTTTACTTCATGATAAAGCCCTTTATTATTCCGGGATAATTTAGAATAAATCTCACTATCAGAAATTGCCGATGAATTTTTTAGTAGATGCCCAAAGCTCTGTAAGCGGCTACAATTCACATACAATACCTTTTTATAATTTTGGCTTAAACAAGCACTTATTCCCATCGCAAGAGTCGTTTTTCCAACTCCACCTGATGCAGAAGTCACCACAACAATTTGAGGCTCCTTTTTTCCTGCATTCTTAACATTTAATGAGTCTGAAGATTTCCCAAGGATTTCATTAAATATCTCTTTTATGCTTGTATATTTAAATATTCTCGTGACATTCAAATCTGCCGTCTGTTCTTCTTCATTTTTTTCTGTCATAAGAAACACATTTCCTATATTATGTTTCTGAATGGACAAATCATATAAATCCTCGGAAACGATTAACACTTCTGCTCTTTGTGGGCTTTCAAACATATTTTCAAAATAGTTCCTATCAGTAATAATTTCCAAATCAATTTTTTCAAAAAATTCTTCTATGAATTTGAGTTGCAAAGATAAAATATAATTTACATCCGTATCTGCAATAATTATTCTCGGTCTAGCCATCTTGTGTACCTCCACTAATCAATTACAACTTGAAAATCACTGTCTGCCAATCGTATAATATCGCCATTTTGAATTGGATGTGGCTGATTAGGTACTAATCTGACTCTATTTACATATGTTCCATTTGCACTTTTCAAATCAGTAATCATATATCTTCCATGCTCATTTGTAATTCTACAATGTATCCTGCTAATCATTTTATTAAAAGACACTACACCATCTACGACTGCCGCATTCTTACCAATCACAAAATTATCTTTTGTTACTACTACTTCAACACGTGTTGGAGCATTCATCGCAATAATACGTAAATGTCTTTCTTTTGTCGAATTATTCACTCTTTCTCGTGTAGGTGGAGTTCCTGTTGGAATATGGCTTTTTCCACCTCTTATACGTTCATATAAATCTTTAACTGTTAACATTCCGTTTGACAAATCAGCCATAAACTGTATAGTTTTCGTGGAAGACAATGTTGTTATACTGGAAATCACTTTGACTAAGCTTGTCCTGAGCTCATTTTCAAATGATGCCTCATCCGAAAAAAATCTTTTATTAACAGGAAGATAAACTAACGCAACCTTATATGTATTCGGATCCACATATATTTTTTCAAACGAAATATCTATGTTTTGACAAGACAAAAATCCATTATTTTGAACTGAAATAATGCTTGAAAACACATTTGTCATAATAGTCATAAAACCATCTGCATCTATTGTAGAAAACATATTTGCTAACGACTTATATCCATTAACTAAATAATAAAATTGAATTTTACCATTATAGAGAAGCTTCATACATTTTACAAAGCAACCTTCTTCTTGACTCTGAAGCACCTTATATTCTGTTGACAAAAACAGATTACTATCATTTATGATATAAGCAAAATTATTTCCACACTCCATTTCAGAAATAATTTCATTTTCAAGCAACGCATTCATCTAGCAATCCTCCCCTTACACATTCTATTTTCCAGATATAAATCCATAAGATTCTTATACACTTATATCTGAAAAATAGCCTTGTTTCCCATGTGGCGATGCCACACAGGAAACATTTTTGGCTCATTTTTATTTTTCAGAATTATTAACTTTCTGCTTCTTCTTTCTTTTTACGTTTCTTAGCTGCAAATACTGAAAACAATGCAACTACTACCACAATTCCACCAATTGTTCCCCAGAAAAGAACTTTATTAGCATAGAAACGGACAAAGAAATTGGTTGATACCGTTACTGATTTACTGAATGCAAAGGCACTTTCAAAATCATCTGAATCTGTATCTGTTACATTTCCCGCCAAATCTTCTACGACTAATCTAATCTTCTGGGCAGAGTTCTTTTCAGATACCTTAAAGCTTCCACTGTAGTTGTTTACATCTCCATTGAAATCCGTAATTGTATCTACATTCTCACCATCCACATAGACTTTGATTGAAGCAAGCCCGATTGTATCATAAACAGTATATTTTGATGTCACACTCTGCGCATTGATAATACTATCCTCAAAACCTGTAATACTATTAATCTCAGGTGCTGTACTGTCTACTCTAAATAAAATATTCTTATCCTCATAGTTTGTAGTTTCCGGAGCGTTCCCAGTAGCATCTTTAGAGGAAATCGCAATCTTGTATACACCATCTGAGTCAAAATTTGATTTTGAAATAGTATATTTATACTGATACCATCCGCTGCTTCCTACAGATACTTGATCATTAATCTGTGGTGTGACATCATAAGATACATCTGTTAAAGGTTTTCCGTCACAAGATACCTCTACATCCAAAGAGTTACTCAATAATCGATCTGCATTATACTCTGTAATGATAAGATCATTTTTAACCTCTTGAACATACGCACCTCCATCTTTAACTAAAGATGTCAGATAATCTCCATACTCGTATACAGAACCAAAACGGTTAACTGTAAATGTTGCAGATGTTTCTGCTGAATGTCCTGCCTTATCCGTCATAGAAACAGTCATGGTGTAAATACCATCTACATCCTGTTCTTTAACAAAAGTATCGAAACTACCTTTTCCACCTTGATCATTAACACTTACATTTCCAGCGATAAATTTCTCTTTTACATCTGCATCTTTATCGTCATACCGTGTTCTAGTAAGACTTATTTCGTAATTTTCAAAGTTAATATCTTCAAAACTTACAGCTGGTACAACTTCATCCTTATATGCTTTTCCGTTGGCTTCTTCTCCATTAACAGTGATAACAGGTGCAACGATTTCCGTATCCACTGTCATCTGCTCTGATGTATACGTAGCCATCTTGTTACTTGATTTATCAGCATAGTTAATAGTTACAAAATAATCTCCATCGTCTGATAATGCAAAGGTTCCTACATGTACGTCGGTGCTATTATTACTCCATGAAGGCGTCACTGAATATGCTGCTCCATCCTTTGTTACTGAAACCTGTACATCTTCTGCATAAAAGTTTGCTTCATTAATTGTTACTGTCGCATTAACAGTTCCATCGTAATATGCAATACCACCAACTGTTTGAACAGGGCTATTATATTCAACTGTCGCTGTTGGCGAAATGTTATCTACTACCAATCGTTTTGTATCATTAAACTTAGAAGACTCATTTCCTGATCTATCCGTTGCCGTAAAGGATACGTTTCCATTGAACTGATTACTATTGCCTAATGCAGCTTTTGGAATTTCAAATCGTGTTGTTGATTTCGTACGTCCATCAGAATATGTTACACCAGCTTCCTCAATCGCCTGATTTATTAGTTCTGCATTTACTGAGCTGACACCAGATGCCAGTGAGTAACTATATTTAAATTCATGAACACCTGAAATATTATCCGTTGCATTGATGGTTACAGTCATCTTTGCATTATAGAAGCCGAATGTAATTGCCTGTAATACAGTATCTAAGATGCTATTACTATACGAAACATTCAGATTTGTCGGTGCTGTTTTATCTACAGTAAAATAATCTTCTGCATAGTTATCAGCAGCATTGGTAGCCAGGTCGGTATAAGCTACATCAAAAGTATAATTTGCGTCTCCTGGATATGTTATTGTAATTGTATGTTTGTCCCCACTTGTGCTCCAAGATGATTTTGTATTTAATTCATTTGCATTAAGTGCATTACCCGCTGCATCTTTTGCCCCTATTGTAAAATCAACTTCACTCGCTTCAAAATTATGCTCTGTAATTGTAACCGTTGCTGTCTGTGTTGAATCAAAATACTTTCTTGCATGTTCCTCAGCATCATTTATATTATTCTTTACATTCTGATTTGAATATGTAACATCAATCACCGGTTTAATGGTATCAATTGTAATGATATCTGAAGTATATGTAGACATTTCATTGTTACTTCTGTCTGTATAACGAACACGAAATACATAATCCGCATCACCAGAATGGTCACTAGGCGCTTTTATCGTATAAGTTCCAACATGAACATCTGTCGAATTATCTTTCCAGATTGGAGACACCTCGCTAAAGTCTCCACCATCCTTAGACACTTCTACATGAACATCTTCTGAATAGAAATTTGCTTCTGTAACAGTAAATGTTGCTGTCATATCCCTGTTGTAATACATATGATTACCTACAGTTCTTGCAGATTCAGTGTATTCAGCCGTCATTGTCGGTGCAATTGTATCTACTACAATAACGTGTCCTTCATCTGTTAATTTATTGCTCACATTCGAATATTTATCAGTAGCTGTAAACGCAATGTTTCCTCGTAACTGCTCTGCTGTTGTTTTTGGAAGTGTTACAGATGCTGTAAACTTTGACTTATCATTAGCATCCTGTACTGCCATTATCTTAGCATCTGGATAACTTGCAACATTGCTGTCACTTGCTCCATCCTCTTTTAAATAAGACCACATAAAATAGTCGACACCGGATGTTACATCCTTTGCAGTAAATGTTACTTCAACAGATGGATTATAATAGCCAAACGTAATTGCAGATATAATCCTCTCTGTTAATGGTGTTGAGTATGTTACCTGCATGGAATCTGCTGCCGGAGCAGTATGGTCTGCAATAAATTCTCCAGTCTTTACTTCTTTCGCTGGATTCAATGCAAGATCCTTATAATTAAGAGTTATGTCATAGATTGCATCTACAAATTCACTTGATAATGTTGTGGTATATACATCTCCATGCTGACTCCATTCAGCATTTCTCAAAATTTCCTGAATATCTTTTGCTGCTACCGTATCTCCTTTAATATCCTTTGCTACTGTTGTAACTTCGATATCACTTGCTCGGAAATTATGTTCTGTAATTGAAATTGTTGCCATCTGCTTATTATCTATATCCGCCGATGTTTTATTTCCATTACTATACTCAAAGTTAATAACTGGTGCCGTTGTATCAATTGTCACAACTTCTGACTGATAGTTTTCCATTTTATGACCGGAACGATCCTCATACTCCATTGTCACAATATAATCGCCATCGCCTGAAAGTATACACGTTGCTTCATGCTCATCTTGATTATCCGTATCATTCCATTTTACTGATACAGGTTTTGCTTCCCCATTATTTTTGGATACTTTAACAATTACATCATCTTCGTAAAAGTTTGCTTCTGTAATATCAAATGTAAATTTAACATTGTTTGAAAAATAATGTTTGTTATCAACAGTCTGTGATGTACCACCTGTTTCTTCCAGTTCATAAGCAACAGATCTTGTTGGTGAAATTGTATCGACTACAATCACCCTTTCATCATCTGTTTTATCTTCACTTGTTAATCCGGCATTATCCGTCGCATTTACCGAAATATACCCTCTGAGCTGCTCTGCTTCACTCTTTGGCAGCGTAATAGAAGCAGTATATTTTGTCGTATCCTCTGAATCCTGTGTTGCTGAAACTGTTCCGTTATCAGATTCTAAATTAGAGGTGCTTGCGTCTGTAGACCGTCGATAAGTCCAATCAAAACTGTCTACTCCTGATGTAACATCATATGCAGTGAAATTAATTGTCACCGGTCCATCATAAAACCAAAGGATTTTACTCAAAACAGATTCTGAATATTCAATTTTAATCTTGTTACTATCTGGCTTAACAGTGTCAATCTTCACCCCATCTAACAGAATTCTATTGGTAATTGCTCCTGTAGCTGATTTTAAATATACATATCTTTCTCCAGTCCCTTCATCACTAAAGGTAACATTTGAGCTAAAAGCCTTACCCAAATCATCAGTAATTTCATATGTTGAATCAGATGCACTTACCGAAATTGCTGATGTATACCAATCATTTTTTCCCATAGTACCAGTAATTACATATGGATCGTCTGGAGTTTGTGCAAAACGAATAATGATTTCATAAGAAGTTTTATCGTCTTTTGAGAACCATCCAGCTTTTTTCATTGTTGCAGTCACTTTTATTTTAACTACACCATTGTTTTTTATTAGTTCATTACCTATTTTTCTATAGTCCTTAATTGTGATTTTCCCTGAAGAAGAACTACACTGAACTCCAATATTTTCGTTATCTATCGTATAACTAATTCGAGGATATCTCTTTGTTCCTGTATACACCGCTTTTTGTTCCGAAACAGTTCCAGCATTTTCACCCAATGTATAATTAACTGTTTTATCTGCAAATTTTACAAACTGTCCTTCATATTCCGCTTCCTGAGTAATCGTCAATGTGATTCGCTTAGATGTTTCTACATAATTCTTATTATTACTTGACAAAGTAGCCACTACCGTAACTTCTCCCGGCATATAGGCTGTCAATATTCCTGTTGCAGCATCAATCGTTGCTACTCCTTGATTTTCTGCTGTATTCTCAACACTATAAGTAAAGCTTCCACCAGCTACTTCTTTAACGTCTTTCGCACTAAAGTCATATGTCTTTCCTGTATCAGGGAACTCCCCTTTTATAACCTCACTGAAAGAATCACTCGAATACTGCTTATTATTAAATTCAATTTCCTGTTCTGCCTGCTTTACAATCACCTTTGCAGGATTTAAATCGATTACTTCTGTATCTGTATAGTTCTTGTTTCTCGACACTTGAATTTTTACAGAATATTCACCTGCATCTGTTACCTCTGGAACTTCTGTATTCCATTCGCCTGCGTCAAGCTTATACCTCACAATATCTCCAGATTTTGTGCCTTTTACCTCTTTTACCACTGGATGACTCTTTCCATCATACGTCCAGCAATTCAAAGTAGCAGAAAGTCCATCAATACTGATTTGTGTAATTTTCGCCGTATAAGTTTTTGAAAATTCATTATAATTATCATTTCTTTTAACTTTTACCGTTATTTCATATTCTCCGGCATCTGTTATTTGAGGAACACTGGTTGTTTCATTCCCATTCATCACATAAGAAACCGTATCTCCACTTTCTAATCCACTTACTATTTCAAGTGCATCATCTGCAGAGCCTGTATATGCTCGATCAAGTGTTTTTACATCAAGTTCAATCTCTCCTCTTCCTATTTGGGGTTGAACAGTTTCAATATAATCTTCATATCCCTCTCTAACAATCTTTACAGACAATGAGTAACTTCCCACTTCTGAGATTTTAGGCATTACAGCTGTCCAATCAGCATCATTCAATTTGTAAGATACAGTATCTGTTTCTCTTACTCCACTTATTGTAGCAGCATCAAAAGCTTGACCATTATAGTGTTCTGTTGTGGCAGTTACTTTTACATCTTTAATTTGTGTACTCCTCAGTTTTACATGCAAATCCTGTGTCCCTGAAGTCAAACTCATATCTTTTATAGTAGTCTGATCTGTTGCGTACCCGTCTTTACTGATTGTGGCACTGATTCGTAAATTATCTGCTTTACTTTGTTCAAACTCATCCGCAGTCATAACAACCACTGTACCATATGCATCCGCAATTGCTGTACTTTGCTTTAAATTCACATCAGCGTCTACAGAAAATGTAACTGTTGCACCTGATATTGCTTTATCATCCTCATCTACCACCGATATGGTAATTGCATTTTCATGTTCTGGTGTTGCAGCCAACACTGATAAAGTGGAAGCTGGTATCAACGTTAAAATCATTACAAACGATAAAAACGCCGCACAGATTCGCTTAGTCAATTTACGTCTTTCATTCCTTTGCATCTTTTTCTCTCCCTCGTATCATTAGTTCTGATTGTTTTATATATATTTCCATTAAATAAGCAATGCATATTAATAGAAAATACTAAGATAGCCAATACTATATATGGAAAGACTCCAGTCATCCTACCCAATGTAGTAATTACAATTAGCACCACAATAACTGCAATTAAAATTGCATCTGCTATTGCAGCATATGTGTTTGAAAAAAATTTAAAACAATTTGGTAGTTTGCTTTCTGCTTTAAAATTTTCCTGATTAAACAACTTTTTAAACTTCTTAATTGTTATAATCAAAAGTACATATCCACTAATAAAAGAAATCCAAAATAATATCCCAACTATTACTAAAACTAACCTTTGTTTCCATCCATTTTGCATATAATTAGCAATCGGCATTAGTAAAAAGGTAAATGACATGATAGTTAGTAAAAGTATAATACACCAAAAATATTTTTTTATAATACCATTACGTAATTTCATCTGATCACCTCATTTGTATGCACAAGAATCACTTCATCTAAAATATGTATTGGCATTCCTTTGTTTCTTTCTGAGCTTTCTTCAATTGTATCCTCCAACAGAATTGTTTCATTTTCATCCAGTAACAATCCAGTCTCTTCCTCATCAATTAAAAGGTCTGTTTCAGGTTCTTTTGAAAATGATATTTTATTTTCCTCTAATAAACCTGTTTCGGGTCTTTCACCATCCTGTTTATTGAGAATCTTTTCAGTTTCATCCAACCCATGCATTGTTTCCGTTAGTTTCCCACGCTCAATATTTTTTTTACTTGGTTTGTATGATTTGCTTCCACTCTTTTCATTGAGTGCCCTCATCTGTTCAATAGATTTTCGAGCATTTCTTCCCGAAAGATCACCTATTACATCTGGAATTTTAAAGCGGATAAATAGTATAATTGCCACAACCAGACAAATCCCTGCTGCAACAAAAGATATTTTTGATATCATTAATAGTGTTTCAGCCATTACTTCGTCTCCCTTTCCGCATTGATATCTGCTCGTTCTTCGGCATTTGTATATGCACGTTCTATTGCTTCTTTGTACTCATCATAGTTATCTATTATTTCTTTTTGTAAATTCTGTGATTGTTCTTTCTTTACAGACAGTGTATTCGCACTGTTATAAACCCTATCTAATAACGCTAATACTGTGCTTTTATCAACGTTTACCTGTACCATACTGCTTCTTTGATCATATAACAGCATAAATGTTCCGTTATATAATGTCAGCTGATCATATGCTCCCGCATCTTTCACATCGTCCAAAGCATTTTCAATCGTTGAAATTAATTCTTCATAGTTATCTCTCGACGCTTCTTCCACAGTAGCCGAACTCAATATGTATGTCTTATAAAACGAACAAATTCTATAATAACAATCTGATAATTTTTTATATTCAAACTCTGATGATATCTCTTTGTTTTCAAAGTTTGTAGCAAAAAAAGAATATGCTTTTTGTACACGATTCGAAAAACTGTAACTTCCATCATCATTTGTATAATAATTGAAATACATCATTCCAATTTTATAATTTAATTCTGCATATTCTTTACTAGTCACATCAAAGTTGTCTTTATGCGCATTATATAGAGCTAAAAATTCATCATTTTCTTTTTTCCCAAATTTTCCTTCATCTTCGTACGCTTCAAGCATACATGTATATGCCTCTATTCTATTTGGGTAAATCTTAATCGCCTGCTCATAGCTACTAACCTTATCTTCCAACGAAGTAGCAGCAGAAGGTGAAACTAATGTTTCATAATTATTATTGTTCACACGTGTTGCCATGACATTACACACCAAACCTGATACTCCTAAAATCACGGTTAACGCCGATGCTGTAATAAATGCTGTCAACTTCCTTTTTTGTTTTTTCTTATAATCTCTGGTAATAAGTTCTGGATGTTCCAAATCATAAAGCAAATCAGCACAATTCTGATATCTGTTTTCAGCAGCCGGCTGAACACATTTATCTATGATAATTTCAATACCTTCTGACAGCTCAGGATTCCACATCCGCACTGGTGCATACGCATCTCCACTTCTAGGATCAACCCCTGTCAACAAATGATGCATCGTCATTCCTAATGCAAAAATATCTGATCTTGCATCTGTCTGCCCACTGTACTGTTCCGGTGGAGCATATCCTTTTGTTCCAAGTACTGTCGTATCTGCCAAATTTTGTTCTTTATATTCACGAGCAATCCCAAAATCAATAATTTTGATATTTCCTTCAGGTTTCAACATTATGTTGGCAGGTTTCATATCTCTATAAATAATAGGTGGTTTCTGTGAGTGAAGATATGACAACGCATCACATAATTGTTTTGCCCACGTTATTACTAATTCTTCTGACTGAGCTCCATACTCATTCAAAATTTTATCCAATGATTCGCCTTCTATGTAATCCATCACTACATAAATCGTCACCCCATTATCTATGATGTCCACAATTCTAGGCAATGCTGGATGATCCAATTTCTTCATCATATTAGCTTCTGCCAAAAGACTATTTACAACAATTTCATCGTTTTTTCCGCTTCCTTTTTTACGGATTTCTTTGACAGCCCACTGCTTATTCAAATGCGTATCCATTGCGAGATATACAACAGACATTCCACCTTTTCCGATTTCTCTCAGGATTTCATATTTTCCATCAATTATTGAACCTATTTCTGCCATTATCTTCTCCCCCTCAGTTTACTTTTACCAGTATTACTGAGATGTTATCTTTCTCCTGTCTGGCTTTTACTTTTTCTATTAAATACTTGACATTACTATGCATAGCATCCCGATTAACCAAATTTACAGGATTCAACGACTCATAAATCTCACTTTCTGAGATTTCATGTCGAAATCCATCAGAGCAGAGCATATAAGCTCCGCTTTCAATTGTTCCCATTATTATCTCCGGTTCAATTTTAGCGGATGCACCAACACATTGTAGAAGCATATTCCGTCTTTTGTCCGTATGAGCTTGTTCAGGTGTCATTGTACCTTTACTTATTTCTCTTGCTATAAACGTCTGATCAGTTGTCATTTGCCTTAAATAAGATCCTAGATGATATAATCTGGTATCGCCCACATGAACTACAATATATTTATCCTCTACAAACAAAATTCCTGTGAATGTAGTTCCCATTCTTACATTTTGGGATTGTCCATATTCAGATATTTTCAAATTCAAATCTTTTAATATAAAATCCCATTTCCCTGCTATAACCTGCAAATCCAGCTTTTCCAATTCATGTGGAAGTTCTTCATCAAACCATTTTGAAAACGTTCGTATGACTGTTGCACTAGCGAGTTCACCTTTTTCAAGTCCGCCCATTCCATCGCATATCACAGCAAGAAGAATTTCACCTTTTTCCGTTTCTCCATGCTTTATTAACACACTATCTTGATTTGTCAGTTTCACATTGCCAATATCAGTATCTGCTATAGCTAAATAATGCATATCCCTTTTCCCCATTCTGTTCCTTAAGCGTAAAAAATAAATTCTTCATTTGCCAATCTCAATCTATCTCCGTTAAAAATTTCTGTTTCCTGTTGCACTGGAATTGGCTGATCATTTATATACGTTTTATTTTTTGAATTCAAATCTATTACAAATACTCTCTGTCCTCTCGTAATAATATCCGCATGACTTCGACTAACAGCATTATTATTAGAAACAAAATAATCAGCATAACTTTTTTCTTTTCCCAATCGAAAGACAGGTTTATTTATACTGATATTTTCTTCTGTAAGAACTCTAAACAATGATGGAAAATGCACTTGTTCATCATTCTCCAGTAATGTTGTTTCTTCTTCCTCTACCAATAGTCCTGTTTCTTCTTCACAAAGAAGTCCTGTCGCCTCGTCTTCCAGTAATCCCGTTGCTTCTTCTAAAAGTCCTGTTTTTTCATCATCACAAGCGTAATGCTCATAATAGTCTTTCGGTTTATCTGTCATAAAACCGCTCTGACCTGCATAATGTTTTTTTATTGTATTTACTACATTTCTATCTTCTTGTAAGATAAATTTTTCTATCTGTTCAGCATCAAATTTGGATAAACCTTTCATAAAGTAAACAAATCTCGAAATATAATCCGAATTCTGTTCTTGTACAGGTTTGGCAGAATAAACCACACTGTCAATCAATGCAATAATATCTGCTTCTTTTTCTATATTTTCTAATGGCAAATATATGAATTGTACTTCTCTAGTTGTTTCATTAATAAATATATTATGAATATCCCAAACTACCTTATTAAGAGACATAGAATTCAACTGTACTTTTTGTGATATATCTACAATCTGTTCAATAATAAATAAAAAATCATATTTTGTAATTGGTTTTTTCAGCCGTTCAAACAAGCAAATACCAATAGGTCCTGTATATTCAATAGACGTAATGCCAAATTTTTTGACCATTTTAGCTTTTAAAAGTCCTCGTATATATTTTCTAGTAAAAAAATCCAATTCTCTTTCATTGATCTTTTCACCCGAAGAAAGCTTTACTTTAACAATCAACTGGCACTCTTTCGTTTTTGCTTTATATTTTGCCATTTCTATTTTCTTCTTTCTTTTTTACTGCAACTATTCCGCTAACATTTATTTATGAAATATAATATTTTCGTAGAGTATCTCACTCTACGAATCACTATATATGCAATTTTCGACATTATATATGTTAAGTTTACCTCTTCGTTGGCTGTTCGTCAATGAGGCAATGGTAAAATAACAGCAAATAACAGTCAAATGAGCAATATTTTCAAGTAAATCTATCAGTAATTTACTATAAGCCGTCAAAATAATAGTCAAAATGAAAGGAGACAATGCTTTATGCCAAAAAAGGCGAAAATATTTATAAAAGAAAAGACGGCAGATGGGAAGGGCGCTATATTAAGTCTCGTACTTATACTGGAAAAATAATATATGGATATGTATACGCAAAAACTTATCGAGAAGCAAAAATCAAATTGAAAGAAAAAAGTTTACCATGTTCATCTCAAGTTATAAAAAAAGATGTAAATTTATTTTCCGAACTTGCCGCAGAATGGTTTGAAAGTATTAAATTACATACAAAGTTATCTACACAGAATACGTATTACAACCTGCTTAAGAACTATATTCTTCCGGAATATGGCAGTAAAACCTTTGATACAATAACACATGAATTTATAGAGGAACACTGCAAATTTCTATTGGAATCCGGAGGGAAAAATAGAACGGGCTTATCGGCTAAAACAGTAAGCGATACTTTATCCCTAATTCGAAATATCACAAAATTTGCAAACAAAAAGGGAATCTGCATTTCTTACGATGCCAATGCTGTTCAGATAACACAAAACACAAAATCTATGAGAGTTTTAAATAAAACAGAGCAAACCCTATTATGCGAATATATATTAGAAAAACCTGAGCCTTGCAATATAGGAATTCTAGTATGCTTGTTTACAGGATTGCGTGTTGGTGAAATTTGTGCCTTGCGATGGGAGGACATTTCATTTTCAGACTAATCAATATATATCCATCATACACTACAAAGAATTCAAACACATCAAGATCATGAGGTAAAGACAACAGTTGTTATGACCACGCCAAAAAGCACTTGTTCTATCAGGAGAATTCCATTACCTGATGAAATATCAGATATTCTTATTTTAAATCAAAAATCAGCATCGGGCTATTTATTAACTAATGACGATTTCAAGTTTATTGAACCGAGAACGATGCAAAATAAGTTTAAAAAAGTTCTAGCATCAGCTGGTATAGCTGATGCTAATTTTCATGCTTTAAGGCATACTTTTGCCACTAGATGTATTGAATTAGAATTTGATGTAAAAAGTCTTAGTGAAATTCTCGGTCATGCAACTGTTAATATTACTATGAATCGTTATGTTCATCCCTCTTATGAGATGAAGAAGGAGAACATGCAAAAACTTTCTGAATTATTAGCCGTCAAATAAATCGTCAGGATACTGTCCAATAGTGATTTTATCTATTGGATAGTATTTTTTCGTAGAGTGAGATACTCTACGAAAACTTTGTCCCAAACGAGACATTATTTTTTGTTCTTCATATAAGCAATATTGCCTATCACACTCATACTTCATTATAGGCAATAATGAATATATGTCAATATCAAAAGGAGGCATATATTCATTGATTTCCTATGAGCCACTTTGGAATACAATGCAAAAAAATGGTGCATCAACGTATACACTCCAAGTTAAAGGTGGTATTAGCAGTTCGACGATTCGAAGATTGAAAGCTGGTGAGTCTGTATCAACAAATACTCTTGATGCGCTCTGCAAGATACTTCACTGTTCAGTTCAAGATATTATTGAGTTTTTACCGACGGGAGGGTGCGGACAAAATTCTGGACTACTACAGGGCTTCGAAAGGAGCCTTTTTATGTATTCAAAAGAACAAAAGGATATTGCACT